>Ga0172370_10005055_pt1 | contig 17231 bp, 19 predicted proteins | sample LakKiv5m_FD_114538 | JGI IMG/M metagenome (GOLD analysis project Ga0172370, IMG submission 114538) | Freshwater microbial communities from Kabuno Bay, South-Kivu, Congo - kab_022012_11.5m | ecosystem: Environmental > Aquatic > Freshwater > Lake | place: Democratic Republic of the Congo...
ATCTGGCTGCGCAAGCGCACCGGGTCCTTATCCACGCGCACAAAGGCGTTCATCGGCGCTCCCATCCTGGCTGCCCCGAAGTTGGGAAAGGCGTAAGGGTATTTACCCTCGTTAAAGTAGCTAAAACCCAGTAATGCCGCCGTAGTTATTGCTCCCTGGCCTGCGCGGGCGTGTATCCTGATCTCTTTCATAATGCTCCTATAGGGGGAAACAAAAGTTTTTTAATTATATAGCGTAACCCTTCATTTGTCAAATAATTTATTTTTAGAGGTTTTTGCGGATAAAGGCGGAGGTTTGGTTAAGCAGTTCCAAAATCCCTTCTGCATACCAGGGGCTTAGCGAGCCTAAACCGCATGCCGGGCTGATCATAAGCCTCTCCAGGAGGAGTTGGCGGTCAAGGCCCTTCTTGGCCAGGATATCCAGGCCGGTTCTTACCTTCTGCGCAAGGCCATCCGGCGAATGAGTGCCGTCATACCCTTGGGTCGGCACGATCCCCCAACAGATGATCCCCCCTCTTTTTAGAAAATCCTTAATATTTTCCGAATAGAGCAGAAACCTATCCTGGAAATCAAAAGCATCAAAGTTAATGATGTCAATGCCGTTGATATCCATAAGCATGGACCAGTCTGTATTCCCGCAGCAATGGACCCCTACCAAGCAGCCCCGCTGTTTAAGGAGAATAGTGAGTTCGGAAAAGACATCAATTACCTCATTGCGGTTAACCGGTGTATAGGCAGAACCTACGGAAGCCAGGTAAGGCTCATCGAAAAACATGATCATTTTCTTGCCGAATCCCTTAAACAGCTCCAGCTGCCAAAGGGCCTTCATGCTTAAACCCTTGGCCATCGCCTGCAACAACACTTTATCATGGAGTATGGAGTTGCCGCTTGAGTCGCTTATGCCGGAGCAAAAAGTAAAAGGGCCGGTAACCTGGCACTTGATAAATTCTACTCCGGATAGGTCTGCGCCTTTTAAATGCCAGTAAAAAACATACAAACCCTGCGCATAATCCTTGCTTATCTCAAAATAGGGCAGGTCTCCGGCAATAAACTTTTCGTAAAATAATTCCAACTCCTTTTCTTTATCCTGGGGGAGAAAACGCAAGGTTCCGGAGTCAATTTTAAGACCGGGCAGATGTTCGCTGAATTGCGCAACCATACCTTCCCGGCTATCGCGCTTGGGCAGCTGCGGCCAAAAAGGCGCTTGGGGCAGGCAGCGCAAAACCAACTCTACCGCTTTTTGGCTGTCAACAAAAGGCAGGCTGCCTACGCCGGTTGCCAGGCCTTTGAGCTCCCTCATATCTTATTCCTCCGGAATCCTTCGGTTACGGTATCGGCCAGGACATCGGCAAAAGCTTCATCAAAATCGTAAACCTCGTTAAAATCAGCCAGGGAGTCCTTCTCATTCCTGGATAAAAGCTTATGTTCAATCATATTAAAAACGATATTCCCGAAATCCCGCGTGTTGTTTATCCCCCAGTGTGACAATACCCTGGCTGCCAGGGCACCGTAGCGGTCAACCGCGTAATCCCGCAAGCCGAACGCCAGCTCGCTTCCGGAAACATGGGATTTTCTTTTGAGTTTAGTTTGAGTAAAGGTAAGTCCGGCCAGCATGAATTCATAAGCATCCGGCTTATACCTTTTATCCTTGGCGCATATCTTGCCGACCAAGTCGTTGAATTTATCCATTGTCATTAATAGGAATTTACCTGTTTTTTAACTCTTTCATAATCCTGAAGGCTCTTCCAGGCCGAGCCTGCCTCCCACTTGTCGCCGATTAAATCCATCTGCTCCTTCACTACCAAGTAATCTTTGGCGTAGTATGCGGTGAGGGCAAACCAATTCCGCAAATCAAACGACCCGGGGAAATCCTTCAATAGCCGCAGATAAATGCCCTTGACTTCGGCCCAGACCTGCGGATCCCTGAAATAATCCTTGTTATCCGAGTTCAAATACATTTCCAAGTGGGCTTCGATCAGGACGCGGGGGATAAGCGTACCCGCAGGCGCATTCTTTGCGCTCTCCCTGGCAAAAGCGAACATTTCTTCCTCTGTGCCGTACCACTTAGGCTTAAGGTACTCTAATTTACCCAGATATGCCCTGTATTCCGTGGAGTCCGCTTTAATAGCCCTTTGAAACTGCTTTTCCATTTCCTCCCTTTCCAAGCCAAGCCCTCTAGCCACTATCATAAGCTCAATAGGCTCAAAGGGGTCATTGACATCAAGGGAATACGCCTTTTCAAGATAGCCGCGCGCTTTTTCCAGGCGTGCCCTGAATAATTTCCTGCCCTCTTCGGTAACCGAGTCGACAAAACCGCTTCCCCTTGCCTGCCAGGCATAATTGACATAAAATCTGCCCAGGCAAAGGCCGGCAAAACGGGACGAGGGCTTCTGCGTTGCCCATTTCTCCAGGAGGCGCAATATTCCATCCGCTATGAATTCCGAGCCCTTCGGCCAGGCAGTCTCGCGGTAAACATTGCAGAAAACGCTGTAGCCATTTTCATCTTTTTGTTTTGCTTCCAGAAGGCCGGAAAAATACCGCTCAAGCTCGTCATAGCGGCCGTTTTTCAGCATCACAAAAGGATCGGAGGCGTTCTCTTCTACCGGCGAACCCACGGAGGCAAGATAGGCACGCACCAAGCCGACAAATTCACCGTTAGGCGCGTATTCAAGATACTTCTTAAAATATTTTACCGCGTTGGCAGTGTCGCCTTTTTCCTGGTATGACCTTGCCAGGCCATGGTTATATTCTGCTTTCGCAGGGTTGTATTCTATCGCCTTCAAATCATATTTAATGGCGTTCTCATAATCTCTTTGGAAAAAATAATATCTCCCTAAATTAAAATATCCCGTGTCATAGGCCGGATCTAAATAAACCGACGCCTTACGGTAAATAAGTGTTTTGTTTTTGTCTGCCTTACCCTCGTATATATTAGATATGTTATTATATACATTCGGGTAATCGGGGCAATATAAAAGCGCGGATTCGTTCTCTTTCAAAGCCCCTTCTTCGTCCTTTTTTAATGTAAGGTGGCTATACGCCCTTTGCATGAGTGCCCATGACAGGTCTTCAAATCTCTCCTGCAGGGAAATAATACCGGCTACCCTTGTTTTTTGCCCGTTACCCAGCGAGTTAACCATTTCTTTTAAGCTGTCCCTGACTTTCCGGTCTTTGATGCAGTTAACCAAGAGCGACTGCTGTCCCGCCTTAACCAGGAGCCCGCTATCGCCCATCTCGGGGAAGGAAAGCGTTCCTACAACCCTTTTTATTATTTCTTTTTCTCCGCTTGCCCCGAATTCAGCCCACATGAGGCTCATGCCCTCGGGTGATTCCGGTCCGGCGGCAACGTAAGCTTTAGCTTCGGCAAGGATCCTTTCTATGATCTCTTTCTCTTCTCCGGAATAATTATCCTGTATAACCCTCAATTCTTCCGTTATTTTCCCGTCATCTTTAATAGCGGTGGAGAAAAAATGCACTATATAACCTACATGCCCCTTATCGGCCAGGGAACCCTTGTTTGAGAGTATCTCCCTTAATGACGGAACCAACCGCTCCTTATCTTTGTTCCGGTAATAATAAGGCATGAACCACTCCGGATTATCCGGCAGGACAAACTCCTTCTTAAGCTGTTTTAAACCGTCGGCGATAAAAGCCATCCTGGCAACGTTTTGTTTTATAGATTCGGTAAGTGCCGCGATAAGCGCCTTACCATAGCAGTCGTTAAACCATTGGGCAGGCGCGGATTTCATAAAGGCAATATATTCCCTCAATTCCTCGTCGGTAAGCTGGTTATAGGTGTATATCATGAGCTTGATAATACCGGCCTGGAGTGCGTCTTTTTGTTTATCTATCTTCTCTGCAGCTATCTTTTCCGACTCCTCCTTGTCAAGCCGCTCTTCCGGGATGAGTAAATCATTGACTGATTCAGAATACGCCTTTAAAGAGGTCTTCATAAGCTCGATCTGGAAATCACTGGTTTTAAACAGCCTGTCCAGCTCCTTTATCAGGTCAATCCGTGACTTGATTTCCATTATTGACCCCATCTTTTCAAAAAAATCCCCGGCTTTCTTTATCCCCTCCGGCGTCTGCGCTTCCAATTCTAATTTAAGTATTTTCCTGTAGAGCCCTGAATCTATCCATTTTAATACGGCGGCGAGGCTGGCTTCTTCATTATGCTTTCTAAAATAGTCAAGCACAGAAGCATAAATATCGCTTTCAGGAAAATTTGGCTGCATACGGGCGATCTGCTCTTTGATCCCGGAAAGCTCAAGGGCCTTCTCAATGGCAGCGTCATCCGGACCAGGACTTGCTTTGCCTTCTATGGTTTCGGCAAGGAGGCCCGGTGATAAATATAAGCAAAGCAGTAATAAGAGGATAATATTAGACAACATCAAAATTTTTTTCATCCCGTTCTCCTTATGCCCTCATTCTTGCTACTTTACGATTTAGCCTATTTTGAAATCAGGTCTTCAATTTCTCTTTTGGAGAAATAATAATCTGTAAAAATGATCCGGCCTTTTTTATCTACAAGGATAAACGCAGGTATCCCCATAATCCCGTAAGATCCTGCCACCCTGGCATCCTCATCCAAAACAATTTTAAAGCTTAGGCCCTGATTCTTGATAAAACTATTTACCCTGTATGCCGGCTCTCCGACATTTATCGCCAATATTTCTAGGCCCCGATCGGCCAAACTTTTATATTTAACATTTAATTCCTTTAATTCTCTCCCACAAAAAGGGCACCAGGTGGTCCAGAAGAACAATAAGACCGGCTGTTTGTTTTTATAGGCGCTTAGAGTAACCGGGCTCAGCCGCAAATCCGGCAATTTAAAATCCGCGGCAAGCGGAAGCTGCTCCTCTCTTTTCGCTTCGGCTGCCGACACTCCTGCGGACGGCTCCTTAACCTGGGCTTCTTCAACGCCTGGTCCGGAGACCTCCGGTTCTTGGACTACCGGTTCCTTGGCCGGCGGGCTAAAACAGCCGCCCGCCAAAAGAATAAATAACGTAAAAATTGACCTTAAACAAATTGGATATAATTTCAACGTTACAGCCTCCGTATGCCTGTGTATATAAAATATACCCCCATGAATATTAAAAGAACCACGAATAATTTTTTAATATATACCATCCATTTCCCGGATTTAGGGAGGTTGAAAAATGCCGCGCTGAAAGTGCCTGTGAGGATCAACACCAGACCCATCCCGTAGGCAAAACTGAACAATAGGGTCGCCCCGTAGAACAGGTTCTTTTTGGTGGCTAAATAAACCAATATAGAACCCAGGATCGGGGTCAGGCAGGGCGAAACTACCAAGCCGGAAGCTAAACCCAATATAAATTCAGAAAGGTAGTTTTTCTTTTTAAGAACAGGCAATTTGGTTATGCCGGGTAAAGGTATGGTAAACAGATCAAGCAAGGAAAGCCCGAACACAATTATTACGCTGCCCGCAAAAATATAGACTATGGGGCTGGAACTGATTTTTCCGAAAAACGTTCCGGTTAAGGAAGCCATCAATCCCAGGATGGAATAAGTAATGGCAATGCCGGTAACATACGCCAGGCTCAAGCCCAAAGCTTTTAATTTGGACCCGTCTGACTTTACCCCGATATAACCTATAGTGACCGGTATAAGCGGGTAAACGCAAGGAGTCAGGCTTGCCAGGACCCCACCGGCAAACGCAACGAGAAGATCAAACGGGCTACCTGACAGATTCATCTATCCACCTTAAATATGGCTTATGCCCCGCAATTACCGGAAGGGCGATTATCTCCGGGAGATCATAACTGTGCAGGGATTTGACAAACCTGGCGATCTGCGCAAACTTCGCCCTTGTTGATTTAATAATCAGCAGGGATTCTTTGGACTTCTGGACCTTATCTTCCCAGAAAAATATGGAATTAACCTTATCAACGATATTAACGCAGGCTGCCAACTTTTTCCTGATCAGCACTGAGGCGATCTTTTGCGCCTCCTTCTTACTGCCTGCGGTAACAAATATAACTATATACATATATTAAGGTAACCTCCTTGCGTAATTATACCACATTTTTTAACCTTCATGCACCTTGATCGACCTGATCCTGCCTATCTGCGAACAAAGGTCAAAAACCAAAGTGGGGTCCTCCGTGGTCATATTTACTTTATAATCGCAAGCCCCTCCCTCTTTCTGGCATGGATGGACTGTCAAATCCCTGCCAAACTCCTCAAGGGAGCTTTTGATCACTTTCGGAGAGCTGTTTCTAGAATGCAAAATAAATTCCAATCTATATCTGGGGATCATCCTGTCTCGTAACCTCCATATCCATAGGTTCTTAAGGTGCCCATCTTGCCTGGCAGAACTCGACAGGATTTCGCTAAACCAAAACTAAAGGTGCTCATTTTAGCATTATTACGGAGATCATCCTGCCGGCTGATTCAGTTTCTTTGCGGAAAGAGAAAAAATCCTTATTTTGGGATAATGTGCATAATTCAGGGTCAAATATATTTTCTTCTTTGACGCCGCCGGCCTTTAGCTGCTCCCGGTTTATTAAAGCAATATCCATGAAAATACGGCCATCTCTGTTAACCAGGCCAAAGGGGAAATTGCTTTTAAAATCCCTCTCCACTTCAAAGCAACATGAGCCAATAGAAGGACCAAAACCAACCAAAAGCTCTTCTGGCGAGCTGCCGAATCTCTCCCGCATGGACCTTACCCCTTCTGCGGCGATATTCTTCTCGGTGCCGCGCCAGCCGGCATGCAGTATGGCAATTGCCGGTTCGGCGGGATCATAAACAAAAACCGACAGGCAATCCGCGGTCAATATGGCTATTGGGATATTTTTCTTATCAGTGATAAATCCGTCGGTGTCGCTAATTGAGCTTTCGTAATCCAAAGCACCGCTGCCTTTTTTTTCTTCGGTTATATATTCAATGTTTTTTCCGTGCGCCTGCTTGGCGCAGACTAGAGAACGATAGTCAACGCCTATCTTTTCAAGGAATACCTTGCGGTTTCTCAGAGAATCACGGGTATCCCCGTAAGACAAGGACATATTTCCGTCGAGGCGAGCGCTGAAAGCCGCCGTTACGTTTTTTAAGCCGAATTTCTCCAGCGGATTATAAGGGGGCATCACTGAGCCTCCGGCAAATAATGGGCACATTGGAAGCCCGGATTTTGGCCGTATGCAAGGCGCGACGACGGCGGCGTAGTCACAGCACTACGCCGAGGAGAAGCAACGCCGCAGACGGCCGAAAGACGGGCTTCCCCTTCATTTATACATATGGGCTGGCGGATTTTTGGCTGCGACTGCGTCACTCGTCCTTGGCGTAGTGCAAGACTACGCCTGCGTCCTCGTTCCTTGTCTCGCTCAAAAATCCGCTCAGCCAATGTGCCCATTATTTACCGAAGGCTCAGTATCTCCACCAGCTTGTCGCGGGATTTTTCCCCGCTTTTTATCCTTATTTGGTATTTTTTTACCTTAAAATAATCGCTTAACAGCTCAATCAGCTGCTCATTGGCCAAGCCTTGCTGCGCCGGCTTGGTAAGATGCGCTTTCAGGTTATTTCCTTCCTGCTGGATGCGGTTACGGCTGGAGCGCGGGATGACGCGGACATTAAAGATCATTGGCTGATTTTATTACAGGCAGCAGATTCGAGCTGTTTGGTATCCCGGATATCCGCAAGGCGGCCGTTTAGCTTATCCAGGTGCTTCTGCGCGTCGCTATACTTGGTGCCGGCGTTAAGCAGGTGGTTCCCCAGGATATTGAAATCCTCTTTGAGCTTATCCGCCTCAATGGAAAGCCCGCCCAAGCTCTTCAGGATAGCCTTGGCATTCTCCTCAACTTTCAAGCCCCGCAGGCCAAGGCAGATCACCTGCAGATAGGCGTAAAAAGTATTCGGGGAGACAGGGATGACTTTCTTGGACATGCTGTAAGAGAAAATATCCTCTTTGATGATCACCTCGTAATAGACATTTTCCGCAGGGATATACATCAGCGCGAAATCATAGGTGTTCTCCGCAGGCAGGATGTATTTGGCGGCGATCTCATTGATGCGGTTTTTCACATCCTGGATGAATTTCCTGCGGAATATTTCTTTTGCCGCATCATCCCCTGCTTCCATCATCCTCTGGAAATTCTCTAGGCTGAACTTCGCGTCAACCGGGACCAGGCGCTCGCCCAGGCGGATAACCGCATCCACCGTATCGGTGCTTTTAAAACGGTATTGCCCCTGGTAGTGTTCCTTAGGTAAAACCTGGGAGAGCAGATTCTCCAATAACGTCTCTCCCATTGCCCCGCGGAATTTCGGGGCGCGCAGTAGCTCCTGGAGGCTGGTGATATCCTTGCTTATAGAGATGATCTGTTTATTAGTCTCCTCTAATTTGCCCAGCTGCTCCCTTACATTGCCGAAAGCGGAAGTTGCGCTGCCTAAGTTCTGGCCGATGATCTTATTGGCCTCCTGAAGGGATTGGCTCATCTGGTTCAGGCGTTCATTTACCTGCGAAGAAATCTTCAGGACAACCAACAGGATAAACGCAGCTAATACCAAAAACAGTATCGCGGCTAAAATATTCATAAAATTATTATACCACGGGGGGCTTGTTAATTAAAGCAAATAATCCTGCTTGACTCTTTTAAGAGAACGGAAGATATTCTTTTTTACATCCGGACAGGCTTTTTCTAGCTGCTGGATGATGCGGCCTACCCTGGTCCGGTTAGAGATAGCCGAGTGCGGGCAGACACAGGTATCGTGGCCTAATTTCGCCTCCCTGGCAAAGCGGATAATCAGTCGCTCCTCCACGTATGCCAGCGGCCGGATAAGGGTTATCTTGCCTTTAAACAGCTCCTGCTTCGGCGCCATGCTTGAGATCTCTCCCTGGAAAAAGAGGTTTAAGAGGGTTGTCTCGATAATGTCATCCATGTGATGGCCCAGGGCGATCTTGGTGCAGCCGAGCTGATTGGCGGCAATGAACAGCTCTTTTCTCCTGTTCCAGGAGCACCAGAAGCAGTTGATCTTGTCTTGATCTGTTTTTTTAAGGATGTCGGATTTGATGATCCGGTATTGGACTTTCAGTTTCTTGAAATACTTCTCCAGCTTTGCGGATATGGATTTGGGATAGCCCATGTCAATATGTATGGCGATCACATCATAGTTTATGGGTACAAAGCCCTTGCGGTCAAGCAGTAAGCGCAGTAAAGTCAAACTGTCTTTGCCCCCTGATACGGCAACCGCGATCTTATCTCCCTCGGCAAGCATGCGGTAATCCATGATCGCCTTGCCCATGCGCTTGGAGATATAATATTCAGTACCCTGCATCATTCCCATATTTTACTTAGGGACGGTTCTCAAAACAAAAGGAAAGTGTCCCCTGGGGACACTTCTGCTTTGGGTTGAGAACCGTCCCTAGATTAATATCTGCCGGAATCCACAACCATCTTATGGATTTCTTTGTTTATCTTGTGCTTTAACAGCTTCTCAAGTGAGATTGGCAGGCGCAGCGACCAGTTTTGCGGGCTGATCGTCCCCGGAGTATTGATCCTCCATTGATAAGGATCCCCTTCAAAGATGCCCGAAGGATACAGCCAGTCAATGATGGTATTTATGCAGAAAATCGCGCTTGCATCCAGGCTTATCTTTAAAGCCACCCGCATTATTTCCGCGTCGCATTTTTCCCGCATCGGGCCTTTCATCCCCATCTGTTTCCAAAGCTTTTCTTTTTCCAGATAAGTATTTTCATACAAATCAATAAAATCCAATAAATGCTCCTTAGGAACAGTCCCCTGCGGGGACAGTCCCTGATTAATAATAGCTACCAGCTTATCAACCGAATCAACTTCCTCATTCCAGCGCAACCTGCCGTGTTTAGAACGCTGCTGGTCAAAAAGCTTATCTTTTATTTTAGCGAAATTAATCTTGCGGTCTCCCGCGCACTTCCTGACAAATAACCCCTCATCCACAGTCCCGGCCTCATTCTCCCACCAGGCAGGCCAGTTGGCGGTATCGTGCGTGGAGAGCATGGCGACGGAAAGCTTGCGGTATTCTCCGGGAGCCAAAAAATCATGTTTTATTGACCAGTCCTTTACCCAGCGCTGCACATCATTTCCGGGGATGCCGAATTCATGCAGGGCATCGGTGCAGCATCTGGGGATCACCCCCAGGTCCTCTCCGCAAAGCAGCATTTTGGTGCTTTCCGTCAAAACCCTTAAGATCTTCCGGCCGTGCTCCCGCCAGAGATAATCATCCCGCGGGCCAAAAACACCGTTTAAGCCCTGGTTCTCCAGAGGGTCACTATAAGGAATGCTCCAGATGCGAAAAAGACCCACAACATGGTCAATGCGCAGGATATCATAAAACTCCTGGGCATATCCCAGTTTTTCTTTTATATAATGGTAGTTATCTTTGGCGATATTCTCCCAGTTATAGACCGGCATGCCCCAGCGCTGGCCCTTGGAGCAGTACATATCCGCAGGGGCGCCGGCGGCAAAATCAAGCTTGAAAAACCCCGTATGTGCCCATACATCCGCGCTGTCGCGGGAGACCAATACCGGCAGGTCCCCTTTCAGGAGAATATTATTCCTGACGGCATGATCACGTACGTGCTTAAATTGCTTAAAAAGGACCCACTGCAGCCACATTTGGAACACTACTTTTTCAATATTATCCTGCTGAAAATCCTGCAAAGCCTGCCTGTCGCGGTCTTTAAACCTCTCCTCCCATTCATACCAGGGGCTACCCTGATAATGCTCTTTCAGTACTTTAAAAAGCGCGAAATCCTGAAGCCAATAAGCATTTTTCCGCTGGAACTCTTCAAAATCTAACGCCCCGCTTAAGTCCTGAACAAGGTAAACATCCCACAGCAGGCGCAATTTCTCCTCTTTTAACGCGTAATCAACATGCATGGGATCGCCGCTGGTTGAACGGAAATTCTTTCCTTTTAATCCGGGAAAATCGCGCAGGCAAATATAAGATCCTTCAAGCGCAAAGGAGCTGGTGGAGTCATACGGGCAAAAGAGCGCTCCAACCTCGTTCATTGGCAACAGTTGAACTATGGAATTCCCGGTTGACTTGGCCCAATCAATGACCAGCTTTAGATCCCCCAGGTCGCCGATCCCAAAGCTGTCTTTGGAATAGACGGCGAACAACGGCACCAAAACTCCCGCGCGCTTTTTAAAGCCGATATGCTTCCAATTGTCTTTGGATATACTGATGGAGAGTTGTTTTTCCAGCGGATTTTCCGGCATATCCTTAAATTATCCCGTAGGAAGGACCAACTGGATTATCTTGTTTCCCCAGAATAAAGACAGCAAAGCCGCCAGAGACAGGAATGGGCCATAAGGTATAGTGTGGTCTTTTTTCGTGACCAGGTTTATGATGCCGGTAACCAGGCCTAAAAACGGGGCCAGGAAAAAAGTAAGGATCGCCTTTTGCGGGCCCATGAAGGCGCCGATCATCGCCAAAAGCTTCACATCCCCTCCGCCCATGGATTCGGTTTCTCCGCTGATCGCCGGTTTTTTGAGCCATTTAAAATAAACCAGGTCAAAAAGCAGGCCGCTTAAATAAATGACCATGCCGCCGGCGATTATTCCCGAAAAAGAGCGCAGCATAGGCAGGAAACTGTATTTCAGGGGATTAATGGTCAGGCCCTTTACCGAGGCCATGATAAAACCTATGATCATGCCGCCGACCGATATCTCGTCGGGAATAATACGGTGGGAGATATCCACAAAGGTGGCGATGATCAGGCCCCAGAGCATGACCATATAAAAGAAGAAATCATAGCTTAAGCCAAAACGGTCAAAAAGCGCAACCATTAAAAGGGCGCTGGAGAGCTCAACCAGCGGGTAGCGCAGGGATATCTTTTCTTTGCAAAAACGGCACCTGCCTCTAAGCAGGATAAAACTTATAAAAGGGATATTGTCATAGCCCGGGATCCTTTTCTGGCACTTGGGGCAATGCGAACGCGGCCAGACCACAGACTCTCCCTTGGGCATGCGGTGGATACAGACATTCAGGAAGCTCCCTGCTATAGAGCCAAAAACAAAAACGATTATCCCTGCCAGCATAATCTCTCCTCCTTTTTTAAATATGCCCTACTGAGCCAATGTGTCCATTATTTACTGATGGCTCAGTAATGCCTCTTGCATTACATCTTTTGGAGCAGGCCTGCCTGTCCAGATCTCAAAAGCGGCCATCCCCTGGTATAAAAGCATACCTAAGCCGTTTGAAGCCCGGATGCCCCTGGCTTTGGCAGCCTTTAATAACTTTGTCTCTTTGGGATTGTAGATCAGGTCATAAACCAGGATATCCCTGCCAAGAAGATCCGGGTCAACTACGCAGGGGTCGGTTTCTTTAAGGCCGATGGGAGTGGCATTAACCAGCAGATCGGCTTTTCCCAGCTGCAGCTCTTCAATAGACACGGCTTGGTTAACCGCAATCCCTTTGAAATTTTCCTTTAAATAGCCTGTTAATTTAGAAGCCTTATCACCGTCCAGGTCGTAAATGGTAATCGAGCCGGGGCTTTCTTTGCATAGATAAACCGAGAGGGCCCTGGAGGCGCCGCCGGCTCCCAGAATAATGGCGGCCTTTTTCTGCGGCTTAAATCCCAGGTCCTCTTTTAAACTCTTGATGAATCCTTGTCCGTCGGTGTTAAACCCTTCAAGCAAGCCCCGGGAAACCCTGATGGTATTTACCGCTCCAATAATTTTTGCCTCATCCGAGACCTTATCCAGGAAACCAAAAACCTTCTCTTTATAAGGCACGGTTACATTCAGGCCGTGAATATTCTTCCCCTTTAATGCGCCGAAGAAATTTTCCAGTTCCTCCGGCTTTAATTCAAAGAGCCGGTAGAGCGCATTTATCTTTAACGCGGCGAAGGCGGCATTATGCATCAATGGGGAAAGGCTGTGCTTAAGGGGCAAACCGATAAGGCCGTAGGTTATCTTTTCTGAAGGTGTCATTTCTTAAAAATTACCTCAAAGAACATATTCCAGTGGTCCTGCATGAAATAAATGAACGGCTGGGGGTACATCTTTTTTAATTCAGCGGCGATCTCATCCTCGGTCAGCTGCCTTCTTTTAGCCACTAAACCCGGCTGGTTAGGGTCGGTCTTCGGGAAGATACCGTAAATTATATTCCAGAAATTTTCCCAGTCGCTCCTGTTAAAACTCCTGAACGGCTCTCCTATATAAAGCCTCAGCTCGGTCTCCTTCTTAAGAAGGGTAATGGGCTTTTGTCTTTTATACTCAAAGTTTAGATCGTAAAAAATGAAACCGGCGTATTCCCTGGCCTTATCGAAATTTACCCCCAGAAAATCCTTTATCGGCCCCTGGAATATGATGATGAGAGAGAGGGAAAGAAAACCTACAACCAGCAGGAATCTTGGCAGGTGCCTTTTAAATGGCATACTTATTTACGGCATTCAGATACGCTAATATTGAGGCCTCGATAATATCGGTGCTTGAACCGCTGCCGCTGTAGATAACGCTTTTTATCCTCAGCTTAAGGCTGGCATGCCCGAGGGCATCTTTGCCGGAAGTGACCGCCTCCAGGCGGAAATCCTCAAGCTTTGCTTTCAGATGAGTAATCTTGTCCAAAGCCCTAAAACAGGCATCTACCGGCCCGTCGCCGCTTGATTCAATGCTGACAAGCTTGCCTTTTTTAGCCAGGGTAATCTTGGCGCTTGGCTTGATCTCGGTGCCGGAGGAAATCGCAAAACCAGCCAGTTTCCATACCGGCTTGATCACACGGATCTCATCTTCTACGATGATCCTTAGGTCCTCATCGTAAATATCCTTCTTTCTATCCGCCACATCCTTGAAACGCACAAAAGCGCGGTTCAGCTGTTTTTCATCAAGCTTAAAACCCATGTTCTTAAGCCTGTCTCTAAAGGCATGCCTTCCGGAATGCTTGCCCAGGACCAGCTGGCTGCTGGATATTCCCACCTCATGCGGGTCCATGATCTCGTAAGTAGAGCGCTTCTTTAAAACCGCGTCCTGATGGATCCCAGATTCATGGGAAAAGGCATTTCTTCCGACGATGGCTTTATTCGGAGGGATGACGAAATCGGTCAAATTGCTCACCAGGCGCGAGGTGCGGTAAATTTCTTTGGTATTGATCCCGGTAAAGAAATCCCCGAATACGTCTTTACGCGTTTTTAAGGCCATAACGACCTCTTCCAGGGAGGCGTTTCCGGCGCGCTCCCCTATGCCGTTGATGGTGCAATGCACCTGGCGGGCCCCGGCCAATACCGCCGAGAGGGAATTAGCGGTAGACAGGCCCAGGTCGTCGTGACAATGAATAGAGATGACCGCTTTTTCAATATTAGGAACATTATTTCTTATATCGGTGACCAGGGAATAGACCTCCTGAGGATAGCTGTAGCCTACGGTATCCGGGATATTGATCGTAGTTGCCCCCTCATCGATCACGCTTTCAATGACCCGGTAGATAAACTGTCTTTCTGAGCGCGTGGCATCTTCGGGAGAAAATTCTATATCAGCGCAACGGCGGCGCGCAAGGCACGTTGCCTCTTTGGCGATCTTAAGGATCTCATCTTCTGCCTTCCTGAATTTATATTGCAGATGGATTTTAGAGGTAGCCAGGAAAATATGGATACGCGGGTGCTTTGCCGGTTTTACTGCCTGTCCGGCGGAAGCAATATCCTGCCTTAAACAACGGGCCAGGCCGCAGACAGCGCTTTTCTTGATCTTCCGGGATATATCCCTTACCGCCTGAAAATCTCCGGGCGAGGCAATGGGAAAACCCGCCTCAATCACATCCACACCCAGTTTTTCAAGCTGAAAAGCGATCTCAAGTTTTTGCTGCGGGTTTAAAGACGCACCCGGGGCCTGTTCCCCATCCCTTAATGTAGTATCAAATATAATTATCTTTTCCATCCTGTTTATTTCCTTCTAAATGGTATTTCTGTTAAAACTACTGCGAACAGATATATGCCTGACCTATAGCTTTTGTACTGAAACCGGGATTGCAAGAACCGCCCGGAGGAAGGAAAAAAGTGTAACTGTAATAACAGCTGTTGCAAAACTCACAGAACCCCCATCCGCCAAGAGCGGACTTTTGCGTATAACCTACAGGGCAATACCCTTGGCTACCGCCTGCGTCTGTGCATACAGGTCCGCCTGCAGCGCTACCGCCGGCACCCTGGATAGAAGAAGTGGAATCGTAGCAATAATATGTGTAAGATGCACCACCTACAGCCTGCCAACTGGAGCCGTCGCAATATTGTACGTTACCTGAATTATATCTCAATGTACCTGTTTTGTCGGCATCGCAAGCGCCGGCATCATTGCCGATCTTTACCCCTCCTACCACCTCCAGTTTTGCCTGCGGGTTAATTGTCCCTATCCCGACGCTCCCGCTTGTCCTTGCCAGATAGGTATTGCTGTAAGTGGTAAGTTCATTATAGACCCCATATGGCGATGGGTAATAGGTAGCAATAGTAATGGTTTCTTCGGCAGAGGCGCTGGCTGCCGCTAGGCACAAAATTGAAGCAAACAAAAATAATGCTCTTACTTTCATAACGGCCTCCCCCCAAAATTGCCTAGCGATTACTTTTTCATCCAAGGCATCATTTCGCGTAACTGCTTGCCTACCTTCTCGATCAGATGCTCCTCGCCGGCCTTCATCAGGCTGTCAAAATTCTTGCGTCCGGTCTCATTTTCTTTGATCCACTCCCGGGCGAATTTTCCGGATTTGATCTCCTTAAGCATCTTCTTCATTTCCTTGCGCGTCCTCTGGGTGATGATCCGCGGGCCGCGGGTAAGGTCACCGTAGCAGGCGGTGTTGGAAACGCGGCGGCGCATCCCGCTTATGCCGTATTCCTGGATCAGATCCGTAATCAGTTTCAACTCATGTAAAACCTCAAAATAAGCGATCTCCGGCTGATAGCCTGCCTCGATCAACGTGTCAAAACCCGCCTTGATCAATTCGCTCACCCCGCCGCAAAGCACCGCCTGCTCACCGAAGAGATCGGTTTCCGTTTCCTCCTCAAAGGTCGTCTCGATAACCCCGGCGGTAGTGGCCTTCAAGGCCTTGGCATAAGCCAAAGCGGTTTTGAGGGCGCTGCCGCTGGCATCCTGGTAAACGGCAACCAGGGAAGGCACACCCTTGCCCTCTTCATACATTCTTCTTACCAAAGCGCCTGGCCCCTTGGGAGCGACCATGAACACATCCACATTTTTCGGCGGTTTGATCTGCTTAAAACGGATATTGAACCCGTGCGAGAAACAAAGCGCCTTGCCCTTTTTCAAGCTCGGCTTGATCGATTCCTTGTAAACCTTGGCTTGAAGATGATCCTGGGTGAGTATTTGAATGATGTCGGCTGCCTTTGCCGCCTCAGCAGCGCTTACCGGGGTAAAACCATCCTTCTTGGCCTGCTCAAAGTTGGAGGTCCCCTCCATCTCCGAGACAATTACTCGGCACCCGGAATCCCTAAGGCACAATGACTGGCCGCGGCCCTGTATGCCGTAGCCGATGATCGCAATTGCTTTATCTTTTAAAATATTCAAGTCCGCGTCCTGATCATAATAAATCTTTGCCATCTCTCCTCCTCGTCCCTTTTTCGGGGACAGTTCTGCTTTGGGTTGAGAACCGTCCCTAGGTTAATCTAGTTGCTTATCGCCAGCTTACCTGTCCTGACCAATTCCTTTATGCCGAATTTGCTCAATTCTTCAAGCAAAAGTTTTATCTGCTGGGCATCCCCTACCGCCTCAATGATCGCGGCATTCTCCTTGTGGTGGATGATCTTGCCCACGAACTTGCTAAAGATCGCCTCAAGCTTATCCTTATCTTTTGGGGCATAATTTACCTTTGCCAGGATAAGCTCCCGGTCAATGTGTTCCTTCTTGGTAAAATCGGTTACGGTAATGACATCTATGAGCTTGTTAAGCTGCTTTTTTATCTGTTCAAGGACATCCTCATCCTTTACCTCCACCACCATGGTCATATAGGAAATAGTCGGGTCCATCGTCTCGCTGACCGCTAAAGAGGCGATGTTGTAACCGCGGGCGCTGAATAACCCGGCAATGCGCGCCAGGACGCCGAATTTATTCTCTACCAATACCGATATAGTATGTCTCATCATGCCAAGCCGTCGATCATCTTGTTTATCGCCTGGCCAGCAGGGACCATCGGCCAGACATTCTCCTCCGGCTCTATCCGGAAATCAACGAACACCGTATTTTTCGCAGCGATCGTTTTTTCAAGGGCTTTACGCACCTCGGATTTCCTGGTTACCCG
>Ga0172370_10005056_pt1 | contig 17226 bp, 19 predicted proteins | sample LakKiv5m_FD_114538 | JGI IMG/M metagenome (GOLD analysis project Ga0172370, IMG submission 114538) | Freshwater microbial communities from Kabuno Bay, South-Kivu, Congo - kab_022012_11.5m | ecosystem: Environmental > Aquatic > Freshwater > Lake | place: Democratic Republic of the Congo...
AAGTATTCAGTTACCTTTTCTTCCCAATTGTTTAGTGCATTAAGGCTGATGGTATAGGCGAGTGAGGCTAATTCGCGTTTCAAATTAATTTCTTGCATTGTAAAAGTGCTCAACTCGAGTTGCATATCGGCAGATGTGATCCGGCCTAAACGTGCCTGTTCAATAGTCCATTGGCGAGCAACTGGTAAAGCATCAATTTCCTTTTGCAGACGTTCTCTATCGTTATTCATATTCTCGGCATTCTCACGGAGTTTTGCAACATACTCTCTGGCTTGGCCAAACAAGAACTCGGGATTTTCTATTGCCTCGCAAATCTTTTCCCAAACAATTTCATCTGCTCTTTGAGCACTGATAGAACGAGGGCATTTAGGAGATCGAGCTTCCTTATGCATTTGGCGGCATATATACATCCCGATAGGTGTCTTTCTTTCAACTAAAACGCCTTTGCGATTACGCCTTTTGTTATTGGTTCTAGCCACCCACTTCAACTGGCAATCACAATATAGCAACCCACTGATTAAATAGTCGTGCTTGATATTTCTTACTGGGTGGGTCTTTTTCTGCTCACGAATGCTTACAAATTTTTCGTAAGTGGCGATGTCAATAATTGGATCTACAGGAATATCGAACAAATCGCCCTTACGACTCTGAACTTTGATTCCATAAGCATATTCCTTCGCAGACTTGAGAATAGCCTGGATGCTGGAACGAGCCCACTGCATCTTCCTAATGCGACTGCTTCCCTTTTGTGGAGCATTTGCCTCGATCAAATATCGGCGAATTTCCATGATCGGAATATCAGCAAGATACCACGCAAATATCCGCCTTACCCACCTAGCTTCTTCCTCCACAACCTCGATCACATCACCGTTGCGGCGATAACCATAGCGGTCCTGTCCAGTATTTGCCTTGCCGGCTTTCAAACGCGCTTTGACACCCATTGTCATGCGTTCCTTCATACCATCGAGTTCCATCTGAGCCACCCAGGCACGTAACGGTGCAATTTTCGGATCGAACGTCTCACGGGCGAGCATGACAGAAAGCCTGTAGTCTTGAATAGCTTCCAGAACAACAAGCATAGAACGCATCCCACGATATAGACGGTCTTCACGCCAAGCTAAAATGACATCAAACTCGCCTTTTTCCGCAGCATGAAGCATGGCAACCAGCCCTGGACGATCAGCGCGTGTCCCTGATGGCTCCACTAACTTGTTCTTGACACGGTACTTCTCAATATCACGATACACATTAACGATGGTTAAACCTTGATCGGCAGCGAGTTTGCGACAATCCGCTTCCTGCTCAGTTGGGCTGGATTTTTCACCTTGATGTTCTGAAGAAGTACGAACGTAAATTACAGCACGATTTTTCATGTTGGTCACTCCTAGAATCTATGCTTGCCAAATGGCACTTACCCTGATCCACCCTAGGCGAGATTTGAATCCCGCTTTTCCACCAAGTAATTTGAATGAATTTCCGGATGAGCTTGTCGGCCAATGCCCGGCACTTCCTTGCGTCCCACTTTGCCCGGAGCCATTTTCCAGAATTTGAAGCAGATTGACCCGAATCGTGACGGTGAATTGCCGGTTATGATCTACTGCCACTTTTTCCACCAGCGTTTCAATTACCCGGCGTTTCAATTGAAAGATTTCCCATTCATCTTCAATTGTTTCCGGAGTCTTACTCAAAGCGTTCAAACCTTCCCGCATGTCCGCCAAATACTGATTTAAGTGCGCTTCCCAGTTTTCCAATGTACCGGGGGCAATCGTTTCAGAGATGGTTTCCAGTTCCCGCCTTAATGCAGCTTCCTGCAAAGACATCTCACTTAACCTGCGATCCATTTCCTCTTCAGTTATGCTGCCTCGGCGAGCCTGGGTAATCACCCACGGACGATTATTAATCAGCACATCTAATTCCTTCTCAATTCGCTCTCTGCCGACACTCTGCGCCGTGGAGCTATTTTCTAGCTCGGATACAATCGCGCGCGCCTGTTCAATCAGGATTTCAGGCTTGTTGATAACCGCACAAACCTGATCCCAAACATTCGTATCAGCCTCGCTCCGCTTCACATTGCGCGGGCAGTCTGGCGATATCAATTCATCGTGCCGGCAAATGCAAACGTAGTAACCGTACCTCCTTAGACCGTTCTGCTGACGCGCCTTGTTCGAATTGGAGGTGAACTGGCCTTGCATTTTGTAGTTGCAGGGACAAAACAGTAAGCTTTTTAGCAGAAAGCCTTCCCGCGGAATCCTGCTCGCCGGCCTAATATTTTTTTGTTTGACTTCCAGATATTGCTCATAGGTTTCCATATCCAATATGGGTTCGGCTTTAATGGAAAAGCGCTCGCCTTCACGCCTCTGGATCTTGACGCCACTGGCATAAGCTTCCCCAGAGGCCAGGATGCCCTGAATACTGCTGAAAGACCATTGAATACGGCGGCGAGAGGGTGTTTCCTTTTGAGGGGCATTGGCGGCAATCAGACGCTTTCGCATGGTTCGATCAGGGACACCCTCGATATACCAAGCAAAGATTTGTTGTACCCATTCTGCTTCCTCTGGCACAATTTCGATGACATCCCCGTTACGGCGGTACCCATAACGATCCTGCCCGGAATTAGCCTTGCCGGCTCGCAACCGAGCCTTGACCCCCATCGTCATGCGCTCCTTGATGTTTTCCAATTCCACCTGGGCCAGCCAGGCTTTAAGCGGCGCAGTGGCCAGGTCAAAGCTTTCGCGCGCCAGCATGATAGTCAACCTGTGCTGTTGAAGGGTTTCCAGAACCAATAGCATGGCGCGCATGCCACGATATAAACGGTCTTCGCGCCAGGCCAGGATGACTTCAAACTGTCCGTCCGCAGCGTCGCGTAACATGGCAAGTAATCCTGGGCGGTCATAGCGCGTTCCGGACGGCTCAATCCACTTGTTCTTGACACGATAGCGCTCAATATCTCGGTAGACATTCACCACTACCAGTCCCTGTTGTTCCGCCAACAGACGGCAATCGGCTTCCTGCTCCACAGGACTATTCTTTTCTGCCTGTTGTTCGGAGGAAGTCCGGACATAAATCACTGCTCTCTTTCCCATTGATATATTCCTGTCTCTCGTAGGTGTTTTTTGTCAGGAGAGCTGGGCTGGAACAGCTCTCCTGGTAATCAATCCTGTCTATCTGCCAGCAAGGTGCTGGCTTCCTGCTCGAGGCACACTCCGAGGAAGAAAGCGCGTTCATCGGGAGTCAGCCCCAGTTTGGTAGCTACATCCAAAAGCATGAGACCGACAGAGGCTGTGACATCTAACAGGTTGTCGCCTTCTGCAGCCGCTTCCCATTCCTGGCGCAAGGCGGTGAGATTTTGCAGCAAACCATCTCGGGCCGGCATGGGCGATGCCGGAGTATTTGAAAAGGCAAATTGAACATTCATGGATAGTCTCCTTTGCAAGGCGCTCTGCCTCCACCAGCCAGAAAGCAAAAACGCCCAGATGGAATCCCACCAGGGCGTTGTGTTAGGGTTGGTATAATCAATACCAGCCCGCCCGCCGCTGGATCGGTGGGGTTGGCGAGGGCGTGTTTAGTGTTACCAGCACTTAGCACGCCCGTTCTAATAACTAAATATATTGTAATATTGCAATATATTTAAGTCAAGCGGCATATGTCTCGGGCTGCGTACTGGATTTAGTGTTTTGTTACTTTGGGACCCTGGCGTCCATCATCCGACTTTTGGGCAATTTCTAGATATGCCAGCAAAGAGAACTTGCTGATTGCCCAAAGCGGACCGAACTTTTTGGCGGTCAATTTCCCCTCTCGAACAAGGAGGCGCAGATACTCGGCATGGTAGCCGCTAATTTTTGCGGCTTCCTGAACGGTCAACCACTCATCACTGTCGGAAATGGTCATCGCTGAAACTGCGCTCCTGAGAAGGAATTATACACGTCTCACCCGGGGATATTCGATTGTGAATTTAATTTCAACCATCTTTTTGACAATGCCGGGAAAAATCAAACCCGACGATTCCCAAACCCATCAAACAGGTTTCGGCGATTCTTCCGCAGCCAACTGGAAATTATCGCAAGGTGTTTTTTCATCTCGTGCTGTTTCCACCGCACGGCGCTCACGCACTCGTCGCCCGTAGGCCGCAATCTCTTTGAATAAATCGGTCACCATCATGCGGTCCGCATCAGTGACAGGTTCACTTTGCATCACGAATACTCTCCTGATTCAGGGATTTCACGCCAAGGCGTTGATAACCTATTTTTAATTGCGGCAATTCCCGAATAAGTCCCGGATGATTCATCATTTGATGCCAGGAATTCTCATAAAGCCAAAAGCCACAGGACAGTCCTGTGGCTTTTTTGCTTTATGTGTCTGGGTGGCCTGCAATTCCCGGATCAACACCCGTTGGTTTATTTTTAGTGCAAGTCAGTTCTCAAACAAACCCGAAATTTATCTGCGTGCTTATCCTGATTGTCATCCGAGTGCAGTAGTCAGCTTCTTGGGTCCGCGCTTCCCGCCCTTTTCCTCACTTTCCTTTTTGAATTCCATCAGAGATTCGTAGTTGATCTGCCATGACAGGCCCCACTTGCGGGCTTTGATCTTGCCGGCGCGTACCATCTTGCGAAGGTAGTCCGGATCGTATTCCGCCGTTGCGGCGGCTTCAAAGGTAGTCAGCCATTCTTCCATGAATGAATCCTCCACTTTACATTATTGCAAATTTATCGTATTCAAAAGACCGACAGAAATAACTTATTGATAATGCATTTAGGAGTAAAATACTCGCCCTATGTCTCAGAATTTTACCCGTAACTCCCAATATTCAAGCAGGCAGTGGGCGGTCATCTTATTTTGTTTAAAGGTATGCGCGCTTTTGGTTCTCCTGCCCCTGCTCTGGCTCTTCGATAAGATGAGCGGTACATGGGGAGAGGGCGCCGCCCAAATTATATTCACTTTCCTGAGTGCTGTCATCCTGCTCGTGGTTTTCATGGGAGTAGGACTGGGATTGACTATCGATTACGCTATCCGCCGACGAAGGTATATTTTCAACAATCCACAACCAGACACCCTGATCTATCGCACCGTCCGAATGTGGGGCTATGAGATTCAAGCCATGTCAAATGCCACGAGCACACCGACTCTGGAACCCCCGGTAGAAGAAGTTGGTGCACCCTACCAGATTCCTGAAAAGGCCAGCCGGCCAGGGCGCAAGCCACAGTTCAGCGTCAAAGATTGGGTACCGGTGGCGCTGGTCTGGGAACAACGCGATCCGGCTTTTGATCTTTTCTCACTGGAGGATGTCATCTGCCAGAAATTGGGAAAAGCGGCAGATGGAGGCCCCATCATTTCAGCAAAAGCATATCGCGGCACCTGGCGTAAACGCGCCATCCGTTACATCAATGAACACGGACTGGCAAAAAGACCCCTGCCTGAAGAGGAGACAGGCAAGCAAGCGGGATAAAGCAATTCCTTCCATCAAATCAGCGTCAAATTAGTAATTCAATCGGGCAGTGCGCCCGGTAAAAAGAGCCGCAGAGAACCGCGCGGCTCTTTTTATTTCTCTCTACGAGGTTGAAACCATGTCGAAAGTGATCGTTTACCTGCCAGAAACAGAATTCGGTGCATTGCAAAAACTGGCTCAGCAAGAATACCGCGCCACCCGAGCGCAGGCGGCCGTCATCATCCGCAAAGAACTTGAACGGTTGGGGTTGGTGGCCGCAGAAGTTGTACACCAAGAAACATTGCCGGATGCAACAACTCAGCTGGCAGGAGGTGCGCAATGACAACCATACTCCGGCCCTGTCGATTGAACAATATGACTACCACGAACTTATTGGGAGTTGAAACAGCCGGCCAATTGGTAGGAGAGTGCTGAAATGTGTCTCTCCATTGTCGGCGGCATCGCCATTTTAATGGGGTCCCTGGGTCTGGGGGCAGGATTATTCCTGCTGATCCGTGGCTTGGGGATTCTCTAGCCCACACGCTGGATAACCAACCATGACTCCCAAAATTATCTGCATTGCCAATCAAAAAGGCGGGGTGGGTAAAACCACCACCGCCATCACCCTGGCCCACGGGTTGGCCCGTAAGGGGAAACAGGTTTTGCTGATTGACCTGGATCCCCAGGGCCAGTCCGCCACGGCCCTGGGGCTGCGCCCCGAACCGGGGGCCTTCTACCTGCTGACAATGGGCGACTCTGCGCCTGAAAGCGCCTTCGTGCGCCAGTGGCTGCGCGAGACTGGGCGCGAGAACCTGCGCCTGATCCCCGGCGACCAGCAGACGATGGCCGCCCAAACCGTCCTGAATGCCCAGGACAAACCCATCTCCGCCATCCAGCAAGCCATCCACCGCTTTGGAAAAGACGGCCTGCACTACATCATCTTCGATACTGCGCCTTCCGTGGGCGGCATCCAGGAGCGGGCCGTATGGGCTTCCAACTTCGTAATTGTCCCCACTGCCACCGAATTCCTGTCGGCGGATGGGGTCGGCAAGGTGATCCAAATGATGTCCGTATTGCAGGAAAAGAAGAAGTGGAAAGGATCGCTCCTGGGAGTTCTGCCAACATTTTTTGATGAGCAGACGCGGGAAAGCAAAGCCACCCTGGAACTCCTGCAAGGGGCATTTGGCGCGAGTCTGCTTGCGCCCATCCACCGCGCGACCATCCTGCGCGAATGCGCTGCGGAAGGCCGGACCATCTTTGAAAAAGAACCGGACTGCCGCGCCGCCCAGGAATACCAGGCGCTGGCCGACCTGGTTGTGAAGTACTAGGAGATCGCCATGACACAACGCAGAAATCCCTTTGGTGAAACCCAGGCGGCTCCAGTTCATCCGCCTTTATACGACAACCTGCGCGTGGCTGAAAAGCGCAGCCGCAGCCGGCAGTGGGAACAAACGCGCCTGCCGCATAAGGTCACATATCGTGGAGTGGATCCGCACTTGGCTTTGCAGGTCAAGCAGCTCGCAGCCAACCTGATCGTGCCGGTCGGGGAGGTGGCGCGCGCCCTGCTCGAATATGCCCTGCGAGCCTACGCCGATGGCGAACTCGATTTGAACCCGCGCCCCAATCCAAACGGGATGCGCATGACCCTGTACCCGCAGGAAGAAACCCGTGAAGAAAAGCGAAAACGCGGGGGGATGCCGCAAAAGAAAAAGAAAGCCACCGCGGAGGAAAGCTGGCGGGTGATTGTCACCTGGCGAGGCTTCCCAACCGAACTCAAACAGGAAATTGCCGCGCTTTCATCCTGTGTAGGGCTGGATGTGCCGGCTGGCGAATTGGTGACAGCGCTTTTACGCTTCAGCTTGAAAACGCACGAATACGGCCTTTTGAAGCTGGAACCGAAAGAAAAGGTTACCGGCTTCAGCCTGTACGGAGGCAATTCCTGATGTTCTTCGGAATCGCAGCCTCCCGTTTTTCCAACAGAAAGAACGTAGGCGGCAGGTCTACAGTGCCGCCTACACCTGGACTACGCCGCCTACCGTGCCGCCTACGCTGCCGCCTACGTTGAACCGCACAGAAGGTCTGTGAGCATTTTTTTCGGGACAGCCCGGCCCCGACATCGTTTGGCCCGAAATGGGCGCAAATTCGGAGGAAGCCATGCGCGTGCAATTTCTCGTTGATCCATCCCAGCGGTCCCTGGGAGCGATGTTCCAGAAGTCAATTCACGAAGATTTGCTGGTCTTTTTGTATCCAGCCAGGGCCACGCATCTTTTTCACACCTTTTTCTGCCCGCCCCTGCGAATGGTTGCCCTGGAAGACCAGGGTGATGTGCTCTTTGACCAGGTCATCCAGCCGGGCCGGTTTGTGCGTCTGCCGGCCTGCAAGATTGTCCTGGAGTGCGGCCCCAAAACGGAGTTCAAACCTTACGTGGAAACGATCCTGTCTGTTGCGCACGGTTTCAAGTTCCCGCAGTCCGGCGCCTGGGATGCCGGCAGCGGGGTGGATGCCCTGCTCTTTGCGCTCTTCGCCCAGGCGATGTCCGACCTGCGCCGTGTGCGGATGGCCTCGCCCGAGGGGGTCAGCCGCGAAGTGCTGCAAAAACGCTTCAACCTGTGGGAGCGGGGGCGGTTCGTCTCGTCTGCCGGCTTTGTGATGGATTTTTCCTGGCTGTATCGTCTGCCGGGGACGGCAGTGGAATTGTCCGAGGATTTGATCCAGGCCGAGGGCCCCTTCCTGGACGAACTGTTTGCCGCCTCGATCGGCGGAATGCCCTGGCGTAACGATTTCCCGGGCGTCTGTGTGCGCTGCGGCGATACGGCGCGCTGGAAGTCGGCGCTCTCGGCTCTGCCTGGCACGCCCCCGGAAATCGCCTGGCGCTACCAACGCCCGGAGAACGCCGTCCCGCTCTGCCGCGCCTGCACCATGACCACCGGCTTCCTGAAAAAGCCAGTCTTGAGAATCGACCTGACCTGGGGGCTGTGGGGCAAACGCTTCGAAGCGTTCTGGGCCTGGCACAAGGCGCTGACCGGGGGCAGCAATCCGCCGGAATGGGACAAAATGGCGTACCCCCTGTGGCCCAGGGAATACGGCGGCGAAACCTGGGAGACCGGCTCCGGGGCATTGGATCACGCCACCCCGCGCATGCCCTTTGGCGTCGGGCGAACTTCCCAACACGATGAGATTTTCTGGCGGGCGCTCTCCGAAACGGGGCTGCGTGGCCGCAGCCTGAGCGATGCACACCTGCGGGCGCTGGTTTCGCCCCAGGCAGAGCCGGCTCTGCCCTGACAAGGATGACCCATGACACGCTACCTTGACCCACAAATCATGTCCGATCCGTGGTTCATCGAACTCGATGACCGCTCCCGCCTGGGCTGGATGATGCTGATCTTGAACGGCACGGATGACCAGGGCCGTTTTCTCATGAACGGCCGCCTGATGAAATCGCGGCTCTTTCCCGCCGACGATCTGCCGGCCTCGGAGGTGCTGGCCATGCTGGAGAACTTTGCCCGGGCGGGCAAGGTCTTCGCCTACGACAAGGATGCGGTCTGCTATGGGCAGATCGTTCACTGGTGGAAATACCAGATCGGCTCGGAGTGGATGGCGCCCTCACGCCATCCCACGCCGGATGGCTGGACCGACCGCTGGCGAATTCACGCCAAGGGCGGCAAGGGTATCATCGAAACCTCGCCACACTGGGGCAATAAAAAAATCTGCGGGTTTGTGAAACCTGGAGAACTGCCCTCCCAACCGGAACGGCCCAGGCAATTGGCGCTTACCGAAGGTGTACCTGGTGATTTACCTGAACCACCAGGTACGCCCGATGAAACCCAACCAGGTAAAGATTTAGGTGATGGTTTGGGTAAAAGTTTACCTAGCAGCGATGTTAAGGTTAAAGATAAGGTTAAGGAGGATGGGGAGGAAAAGGTTGAAAACGAAGAAAACCCGCCCCCGGCAGCCGGGCTGAATCCTTTTACCGTGTACGAGCAAAACATCGGCCCGTTGACCCCGGCGGTGGCGGATCGCATCAAGCTGGCCGAACAGGATTATTCGACTGCCTGGGTGGTGGAGGCGATTCAACTTTCAGCAAGGCGAAACAAACGCCGCTGGGATTACACCGAGGGCATCCTGCGCAGCTGGCTGCGGGATGGCAAGGATGACGGCGAAAAACCGGAGAAAACCTATGCCGAGGAACTGGCCGAGGCCGGCTACACCCTGCCCGAAGCGGTGCCGCAGGAGTGGACGACATGAGCCCTGCCGAAACGATTGGACTGCCGCATTCCCGCGAGGCGGAGGAGGCGGTGCTGGGCGCGGTGTTGATCAATTCGGATGTGTATGACGAAGTGGCGGCTTTTTTGCAGCCCCGCGATTTTTACATCATCCGCCTGCGCTGGATCTGGGAGGCCTACACCCGGCTGAAGGAAAAGCGCATCCCGATCGACAACCTGACGGTTGCCGAAACGCTGGACGATATGGGCCGGCTGGAGGAAATCGGCGGGCCGGCTTTTCTGACGGCGCTGCTCAACCAGGTGCCGACCACACTGCATGCCGAACATTACGGACGCATCGTACTGGCCCACAGCCAGCGCCGGCGGCTGCTGATGGCAGCCAACACGATTGCCAACCTGGCTTATGACCAGTCCGTTGAGATCGAGCAGGTGATGACCGGCGCGGACAAAGCCCTGCGCGAGGCGCAGGATGCCGCCACGGCCCGGGAGAATCTCAACATCGGGCAGGTGCTTTCGGGAGTCTATGACTACGCAGTGGAACGCAGCAAAAACCCCGGCAAGGTCTGGGGGATGAGCACCGGGTTTCCCGATTGGGACAAACTGACCGGAGGCCTGCATCGCGGGCAAACCACGATACTCTCGGCCCCGCCCGGCATGGGCAAGACCACGCTGGTGATGCAGGTGGCACGGAATGTCGCCGCCAAACATGGCGTGGTGGTGCATGAATTGGAGATGGACAAGCGCGACCTCGGCATCAAGACCTACGCCGCCGAGTGCGGCATCACCACCAGCGAAATCCACAGCGGCAGGATACCGGCGGAAAAATGGGAAAAAATGGTGGAGGTGCTTGAAAACTTCGAGTACCCGCGCTCGAAAATGGTGATCAACGATACGCCGGGCATCACCACCGCGCAGTTGCGCGCCAACATCGCCAGGCTCTCGCGCCAGATGGACATCGGCCTGCTGGTGGTGGATTATGTCAACCTGCTGACTGATCACGATACACGCGATGAGAACGAAAACACCGCCCTGAAACTCAGAAGACTTCGTGACATTGCCAGGGAATTCAACGTGGCCCTGCTCACCATCCAGTCCATGACCAAGGAAGGCATGGATGACAGCACCGCTCCCAAACTCAATTCCATGCGCGGGCCGGCGGATTTGCAGTTCGACGCCGACACGGTGTTCTTTCTCGTGCAGGACAAGAAGCTGCGCAAGGTGGTGCATCTCACACCGGCCAAACTGCGGCACGGCAACGGCGACCGCATCCCCTTTGACCTGATGTGGGATGCGACGCTGCCCAAATTCAATTCCGTGGTCAGGCTGCCGTGACATTCTGGCTGCTGCGCCTGTTCTGCGAAACCTGTTGGCGGGACACCATCCACCGGGGCAGGCGGATTGGGCTGTGGGAAATTTACACCTGCCTGGTCTGTCGAACCCGGAAAAGGTACAAGGTCGGGTGAGTTAATGACGCGCCAGGCAGACCCCCTGGCGTGTTCAGGTAGATTCTCCCCAAAAATCGAGGAGACTTTCCATGACCATTTTGACTTTTGTCGGCGCGCTGGCTTTGAGCGTGCTGGCCTTTGAACTGCTGACCGCTTTCCAGAATGCCTTTGCCGTCTTTGGCAAAAGCCGCCTGGCAAACCTGGGTGACACCCCCGCCGCTGCGCGCCGCTCGACCTGGGAGGCGCTGCTGGTTGCCGTCCTGCCAGGCCGCTTCGATCCACAGTCCGCCAAAAACAGCGCGGATGTGATTTCGCTGCTGCGGCGCGCCGGTTATCCCTACGACACCCCCGGCGAGTTCTACGCCGCCGCGATGCGCGATTTTTCGCTCTTCCTGGGTGTGGGCGGGATGCTGGCTGGCGCCCTGGCCGCGACACTTGCACCAGGCGCAAGTGCTGGTGTGGACATGGCGATTGCCGCGCCGTTCGTCGCCCTGATCTTCGGCTTTCTCGGCTTGCGCCGGCCCTATGTGCGGCTCAGGAACCTGGCAAAGAAACGCGCTGAATCCATGCGCAGCAACATGCTGATTGGGCTGTCCGTTCTATCCGCCCTGCTCTCTTCCGGCGTGGGCGTGCAGGAAGCCCTGCGCCGGGCCGCATCCGTGGGCGGGCCGTTCTGCAACCTGTTGGGATTGCTCGTGGCGCGGATGGAAGTCGAGGACTTTGGCAAGGCCATCGAAGTCACCCGCGCTCATCTCCCGGATGTGAGCGATGTGGAGGTCAACCTGTTCCTGCGCGACATCCACGACTTCTTCGCCAACAACCGCCCGGTGCTTTCCAGCGTGCAGGGTTTGCAAGAAGCGGTGCACCGCTCGGTGGTGGAGCTGACCGAATCGCGTGCGGCGCTGGTGCGCCAGCGGGCCGGCCTGTTTGGGGTACTGGCGGTGGTGGGGCTGATCCTGGCAATTATTGCGCCGTTTTTAGGAGGCGGATTGATATAGCAAGCGCTAATCAAAAGCGTCACCTGTTTTTTAGCGCGGTGGCGCTTTGATCGGGGCAGACGAAAACGGAAAGTATCATACTTTCCAGTATATTCACCGCAAACCAATCCGGACAGGTTGATGGGTGGAGGCGTAAAACAGAAGCGGAAATCCCTCTTGAAACTAGGATAATTTGAATTATACTACTTTTGATTATCCTAGTTTCAAGGAGAAAGCCCATGACCTCCATTTCCCAGCCCCCTTTTGTGGGTCGTGAACGCGAACTAAAAATTTTACAAGCCGAGTGGGAATCAGACCAGGCCAGTATGCTGATCCTGTACGGCAGGCGGCGGGTGGGCAAAACCCGCCTGGTCTCGCATTGGATTGAAACAGCCCATCCCAGAGCGCTCTATTGGGTGGCTGAGCCAACCTCATCCAAAGATCAATTACGCGCTTTTTCGCAGGCTTTGTTAAACTTTGAAAGCAGCAGTTCATCGCCCACCGATTTCAGCTACAGCACCTGGGGACAGGCGTTTGAGCAGGTGGCGCGCATGGCAAAGTATGAACGCTTTGCCCTGATCCTGGATGAGTTCACTTACTTGATGATGTTGGAACAGGGGATTGCCGGCATCCTGCAAAACGTCTGGGATCAGCATCTGCAAAACTCGAACGTATTCCTGGTCATCTCCGGTTCCCATGTCGGGATGATGGAACGCGGCGTGCTTTCTTATCATGCTCCGCTCTATGGCCGGGCCACCTCGCGCTTGATGCTCCAACCTCTGCCATTCTCCAAGACCCGCAGTTTTTTTCCAAAGTATCGCCCGGACGAGCGGGTGGCTGTGTACGCCATGTTTGGCGGGGTGCCAGCCTACTGGAAAAAGTTTAAGCCCGAGCTAAGCCTGGATAAAAACATTCGGGAAAAGCTGCTGTCCGATGCGAACCTGTTGCAGGATGAACCTCGTCTCCTGCTGCAGGATTTTGTTTCGGAAATCCACAATTACGCGGCCATCCTGCGCGCCATTGCCCAGGGATACCGCACCCCGAAAGAGATCGCCTCGGCCTCCGGTTTGCCCGACAAGCACATCTCCATGTACCTCACCACCCTGATCGGCACGGGTTTTGTAGAAAGGCGTTTGCCGGTCACGGAGCGCGAAGCGTCGCGTCAGGGACGCCACCATATCACCGACCCCTACCTGCGTTTTTACTATCGCTTTCTCTCCCGCCGGCAGTCCCAACTGGCAATGGGGGTGGATGACCAGACTTTGGATGAAATTAAAAGGCATCTGGTGGATTTTATTGGCACGCATACCTGGGAGGAATTGTGCCGGGAATGGCTGCTGCGCACCAGCGGGCGCAAGGTTGTGCCTTTCCTGCCTGACCAGGTGGGCAGCATCTGGAACAAGGAAGCGCAAATTGACGTGGCAGGCGTGAACTTTATGGAAAAGACGCTGATTTTGGGGGAATGCAAGTGGGATCGCCACCCGATTGATTGGGATGTCTTGCGGAAGCTGGTTGAAAAAACCGAACGCGTCTTGCCGCTGGAAGGACAGTGGCAGGTGTACTACCTGGGTTTTGCGCGCAGCGGGTGGACCGAGGAGGCTGTTCAGTTCGCCAAAGGGATAAAGGCCGCAAGCACAGGTGGAGAACGATGGCAGGCGGCGGGGATGCTGCTGCGCACCTTACAACAGGTGGATGACGAACTCGATCTTTGGACAATGTAAACAATCAGGAATTTACAGAGAGGCAATGGAATGACAACACATATCCTTTCCACCAGAGAAAGCCAGGACTTGATTGAATTTGCCCAGAGTTTGGTGCAAACAAAGAGCCTGTCCGGGCAGGAAGAAGCCGTCGTCAGCCTGGTCGCGGCCCGGATGAAGGCGCTTGGATATGACGAGGTGACCATCGACTCGATGGGCAATGTCATTGGACGGATTGGCAAGGGCGAAAAATCAATCCTGTTTGATTCACATCTGGATACGGTGGATGTGACAGATGCGGCAGAATGGAACATTCCGCCATTCAGCGGAGAAATTGTGGATGGACGCCTGCATAGCCGAGGTTCGGTGGATATGAAAGCTGCGGCAGCGGCCTCTATTTACGCTGGCGCGATTGCCAAACAGCTCGGCCTGCTCGAGGACAAAACCGTTTATGTTTCCTGCACTGTTTTCGAAGAGGACTGCGATGGGGAGAACCTGAAACACCTGTTCAAAGAGCTGCAGCTTCGGCCAGATTATGTTGTTATCTGTGAGCCATCCAACAACCTCATCACCCTCGGACACAAAGGGAAGGCCCAAATCTCGATCAAGACCCACGGCGTTTCGGCGCACGGGTCGGCCCCTGAAAAGGGAGTAAATGCCATCTACGAAATGGCGGAAATCATCCAGCGGGTGGAAAAAGTCAATCAAAAGCTGATGGAAAAGGAAAAACCGCGCGGCACGCTGGTGATGTCGCGGATTTCCAGCCTGAGCGCATCGCTGAATGCGGTTCCATCCGAATGTGAAGTCTACCTGGATCGCCGGACGGTTCCCGGTGAAACGGAAGCAGACCTCCGGCGCGAAATGGATGAAATCATCCAAGGCAAAAAAGCCAGTTGGAAAGTGGGCGCGCTCCACCGCAAAAGCTGGACAGGACTGGACATCCACTACGAACCCCTCCACCCGGCCTGGAAGATCGAGATGGAGCATCCGCTCACCCAGGCCTGCCTGCGCGCCTACCAGGATACTTTTGGGCAGCCGCCAACCGCCTTTGACTTCTGGGATTTCAGCACCAATGCGGTCACGCCGGTCAGCATGGGTATCCCAACCATCGGGTTTGGGCCGGGAGAATACAAACTGGCGCACATGCGCAATGAAAATATTGAAACCCGGCAAATTGTGGATGCCTGCCGTTTTTATATCGGCGTCATCAAGCAAATCTGAATGGTAATGAATGGGTGCTGAAAACAAAACGCCCTGATGAAATCAGGGCATCAGCGCGAGAAATAAAGCGTCAGTTCAGGCCACACGCGTCAGGACAAAAACCGGGATGATGCGGGTGGTTTTTTGCTGGTATTCGGCAAAGCCAGGCATCATCTCCACCATTTTGCTGTACAGCCTGGTTCGCTCCGGCTCGGCGGCCACTTCCGCCCGAACCTGGAACGTTTCAATGCCAACCTCGACGGTAGCCAACGGATTGGCGAGCAGGTTGTAGTACCAGTCCGGGTTGGTGGGAGCGCCAGCTTTGGAAGCGATGATCACGAACCGGTCGCCGTCTGCCACATAGGCAACCGGGTTGACCCGCTCCTGCCCGCTTTTGGCCCCAATGGTATGCAGGAGCAGCAGCGTCCGTCCGGCAAACCGTCCGCCGATTTGCCCACCATTCGCCCGAAACTCATCAATAATGGCCTTGTTCCAATCATTTGGGGTGCTCATTTGAAACTCCTTTCCAGTATAGCCAGGGTTGTATGGCCTCACCATATGCCAGGGAGCAGACGATAACGCACAAATTCAGCATAATTTGCATACCCGGGCAGTTCGGCGTGCAGTGTTTTATCTTCCAGCACGGTTCGCGCAACAAGGATTGCAGCAATCAAAACCGCCGGGATAAATGCCCACAGCGAATTAAGCATGAGGGGAATGCCCAGGTGCGTGACAAGAATCCCCAGGTAACCGGGGTGGCGAATATAGCGATAAGGCCCGTGGGAGACGACACGGTGCTGGCGATCTGTTTGGATCCGAACCGTGGTAACAAAAAACGTGTTCGAAACCATCGCCCAGATGATCAAGCAATCATAGCCCGCCACGGCCACAATCAGCCCAGAGATTTGTACAGCCAGCGGGAATTGTGGCGTCCAGCCGAAGCGCACATCCAGACTTGCCAGGGCATACTCGAACAGCATCAATAACCCCATGATACCCACCAGGGTGGTATCCCATTTCCTTGTGTCGTTGTGCGGCTGGGCGCGTTCAACAAGCATGCCGGGGTTTACCGGCAAGATGAAAATTGCGGAGAACGCTGTCAGCAGGATGTACATCCCTGCCAAAGCCCAGCCCATCCACCAATCCCACCTGCCCGTGATCCCGAAAAGAATTCCCATCACGATCACGCTGCCCAAAATTTCGCGCGCCAGCCAATGGACAATCCCCTTTTGGATCGTTGTATCCTGCGTTGAATCCATATCGAAACCACGCTCCTGACTTTGAGAATTCCATCGAATTTTGGGACGACCAGTCCTGTGTATAAACGAGCGGCAGATTATCCGTCTGATGCAATCAAGTAGCGGAAATTGTTTGTAAGGTGATACCCACCTGAACTTGTCTTAAATGGCGCGATGGCTTGCAACACAGCTTCCCGCACCACATCCTCGCCTTTGTTTTGAATGGCCCGTATAGCCGGACCCGAGGATAACAAACCACGCAAGGCTGTCTTCTCGTCAGGGTAATTCCACGGGCAATCGACGGTTTTTACCGGGCCGGGAGTCAACCCGGCTTTGATTGAGATGGCTTCCAGCACTCCATCGGCTGAAAGCGCAAACGGGCCTGGAGCGCCGGGGGGCATGGGTGAGAATAATTGCCCCATTGCCTTGATATAAGCCGTGGATTGGCTTTCTTCCGGTTTGCCAAAAACAGCGATTGCAACGGTTCCCGTCCGCGAGACACGGCTGGCTTCTTGCAGCGCCTTCACAGGGTCGGCGGCAAATTGAAAGGAACTAAAACCCGTTACCACATCAAATGTCCGGTTGGCGTAGGGCAATTCTTCCATTTCCCCCATCCTGAAATCGCCATCCTGTACGCGCTCCCGCGCAATTGCCAGCAAAGGTTCGGAAGCATCCAGCCCGGCAACCGGCGCGCCGCGTTTCGCCGCCATTTCACAAAAAATGCCCGACCCGCATCCAATATCGAGTACGGATGTGTGTGCGCTGACTTCCAGTTCTTGCAAAACCGCCTCGAAGAGTGGCACGGCCACACTTTCCTGCACATCCGCCCAATCCCTGGCTCGCGTTCCCCAAATTTGTCCTTGCACGTTTGCGGTACCCATAAATTCGCTCCTCGTAAATAGATATTTTGAATCAATGCCAGCCCGAACGTCCGCAGCTCTCGATTAGACAGAAAGAGTGTAGCATGGATGAATAACGCAAAGCAAGAACTGCGCGCCTTTCCAGCCTGAATAATTCAGAA
>Ga0172370_10005060_pt1 | contig 17209 bp, 13 predicted proteins | sample LakKiv5m_FD_114538 | JGI IMG/M metagenome (GOLD analysis project Ga0172370, IMG submission 114538) | Freshwater microbial communities from Kabuno Bay, South-Kivu, Congo - kab_022012_11.5m | ecosystem: Environmental > Aquatic > Freshwater > Lake | place: Democratic Republic of the Congo...
ATTGAACAGCTCATGTGAGGCGACCGGCTCGCCTTCGGTCAGGAGCGCCGCATCTCCACCAAGAAGAGTTAGAAACGCATTGATTTTGCCCTCGGCCGCTTCCTTCAGTTTAATCTGATCATTTGATTGTTCTGTGGGGAAGAAATTGAAGGTATAAATTTTATCAAAGGCAGTATCAACGCGATTGACGCGTCCTACCCTTTGCATCATGCGAGTGGGATTCCAGGGAATGTCATAATTGATCACCACATTGGAGCGATGCAGGTTGACGCCTTCAGATAGCACTTCGGTCGAGACAAGGATGCGATAATCATCTTTGGGATGCCGCACCTTTGCATCAAAATTGTCGATTACCTTATCGCGGGTGGCTTCACCTGAGCCGCCAGTAAAGCAGAGGGCAGCATTGGTAAACTTGCCATTGATATTTTTAGCAAGATATTCGGCGGTCTCTTTGGATTCGGTGAACACAATGAGCTTGTTTCGGAGAATGTCTCTGTTGGCAAGCTCGTCCAAAAAGGTCAGCAGTTTTGGATCGCAGTCTACTCTTTGCCATAGAGATTTAATGGTTGTCAATATACCCAGATCGCTCTTCAGGTCGTTGATTAAGTCATTGGTAAAATCTTTGCTGTCGTACCGTTCGGCTTTACCCTCGTCAACCAATTTTTGGATAGATTCATCATCATCATTTTCCAGATATTCAAATATCTTGTTGGAGTAATCCTTGCTGATATAAACGTGGCCGTTTTCGAACTCTCTAATGACCATCTCGTAGGAGGAGATAAACCGATCCACCGAACGCCTAAAAGCATAGAAGCTGCTTTCAAGCCTTTTGACCAGCAGAATCTTCATGAATTTTCCCATGTTTCGCTGGGATTGTTCTTCAAGCTGATCGACCGGGCCCTTGTAATACTTTGGCAAGAGGGGTGTATAACGGGCATAAGCGAACCTGAGCGATATCAGCTCAATCGTGGTATTGAAGATCTTGTCCTCTTCTTCGTCGAGCTGGTAGAAGAGCGGCTGGGGGCTGTCGAATTCAGGGAACGTTAAGCCTTGTCTTTGCAGGTCATCGGTAAAATATTTGATGATTTCGGTTCGGGTGCGGCGCACCATCAAGTACTTGAGCACTTTCTCGCGGATTTCTTTAGCGTTTTCTCTTACGGTTCTGATGTATTCGGAATAATCGCGTTGTCTGTCCAAATTCTTTAGCTTCTTCTCCAACCCATTGAAGAATCCTTCCAGATCGGGCAGATTAGGAATCCTGCTCTTTCTGGCTTTTTGAAAGAGCTTGATCTGGCTTAGAATATCCATAGGTGAATTATTATAAGGTGTGGCGGTTACCAGAATGACTCTTTTGCCGCGACATATCTCGGCCAATTTCTCGTAGGTAATATTGGTTTCTGTTCTGAATCGGTGGGCCTCGTCGATGATGATGTTCTTATATTTCTCGGTACCTCGATCAAGAATCTGATCGAGTTTGCCAACCGACTCAAAATCCGCCGGGACGCGGAAATCCGAGAAAATATTCGGCCATGAACCCGGATTCGTTTTGTCAAGCAGAACCGGTGGCGCAATAACCAGCGTTCGTCCATCAATCTGTCCAGCAAGCATGGCGGAAATGTAGGTTTTGCCTAAGCCAACCACATCGGAAATGAAAACTCCGCCATATTCTTCCAAAATCTTCTTGGCGTTCAGAACCGCTTGTTCTTGATATTCCAGCCTTTTGAAATCCTGCGGAAGATATTTGACGAAAACTTCATCAGTCTGGCTGAGCTCATCTTTAAAGTACTCATAAAGGAATTTAAGATACAATTGATATGGGGTTATCTCGGAGTTGAGCCAGGTCTTTTCCTGAATTGTTTGGATATATTTTTCGCTCACGTCGACAGAGTCTTTCCAAAGCTCCTCGAATTTCGCTTTGGCAAACTCAAAGTCAGCGCGGTTTTTCAGCTCTACATTGAATTCGAGATTGTCCACCAAGCCCGAGTAGGTGAAATTGCTCGAGCCGGTAATCACTCTACCGATGTCCCTGTCCCCCTCCTTGAAGGTCATGATGTAAAGCTTGGCATGGATGTTTTGCGAGGGATATGCTCTTACTTCCAATTTGTTTGCTTTGATCCATTCGATGAACTTGACCACGCCTTCTTCGACTTCCTGTTTATCTTCCGAATCGCCCATTTCCTGCTCAACAAGCCTTTCAAACGCCTGCTTCGTTTCGGCATGGGAGAACTCAAGAGCTTGCTGATGCTCATTTTTAGCTTCTGTCAACAACTCATACGTCTCCCTGCTCGTGCCGATGCCGATTAGAATTCGTATCTTCTCGGTGTTTTCCAGAGCCTTGTAAACAGTATGGAAACCGCTGGTGTAAAAATATCCTACCAGACAATCAAAAAGGCGGGTGTCCTTTATGAGTGTTTGAAACCTTGTTTTCAGGTTTCGTTGCTCTTGGTTGGTGATGAAGGTCAAGTCGGTGTCGGTCATTTCCGTTCTTTCAAAAGCGGCCAACGCAATGAATAGTTGGCATTAGTTTTTGCGGCTGTTAGAAATGCGGGCAATTGGTATTTTTCAAAATCGTTCTTGACCATTGAACCTGGGCTCTATTGTGCCTTCTGAGTTTTGCGCTAACGGTGTGATACATACGACGGGGTTTTCCGGAACAGAAATTTTCGATTGTGCAGGAAACCGGCTTTCTACCGCTTTAATCGCCTCCTCAAACAACGCGATTCGGCTTACAAGCATTTTGAGCATAGATACGTGACCGACGGCCAATTTCCTTTCCTCCCGCCCCTCTACCAAATTTATGTGGCAGTCAAATGGGACCGGGAAGGATTCGGCTATGAGATAGTCAAACTGTGCACGATCCCGTAAGAATTGAAGCTTCTCTTCCTCTGAGCCTTCGGCTACATATGCTTTAACTCGCAACGAATAAATGAAGCCTTCTTCGTCATGAACGTACCAAAGATTTAGAATCACATCTCGATCGCTCACTCTGTTTTCATTTCTTGGTCATTTTCTATTCGTAGCAAAAATTCATCGCAGGAACGATCAGCCTCGAACACAAGATAGGATGTATCCCCTGTTCTTTGTTGCGGAAGGTGTGAAAACAAGGCGCGAAAATATAATACTATTTTCTTAAAAATACAGCGCAATATTTCTGTTCTTGCTCACTTGCATATAAGTTCACTTTAATAGGCCTAAAAGTCGCCGTGCCTTGGTTTGGCGAGCCGGGGCGCAAGGGGAAAATAATCCAGGCCCGGCCATGCTATTCCTTCTCGAAAGTCACCTGATCGAGGGCTTGGTTAATTTCTTTGCCCGGGTGAAAGTTCAGATTGACCCCTTTTATCAAGCTGGAATTGAAATCATCTGGGGTGGCTGCCCCGTCGCTGGAAAGAGTAACGGACATGGAGCCGAACTCTCCCAAGCGAACAATTTCACCTTGCCCCAAATGTTTTGGGATGATTTGCAGTAAAAATTCTACCACCGCCGTCACGTCGGGGATGCTGACCGTGGACATTTGCGCCGCTTCCTTGATCGGCTCGCGCAATGACCTTTCGCCGCGTGTGAGCACCTTGGCACAGTACCTCTTTGGGTCGGCGAGTATGGTGGGATTAGCCTTTTGAAGCAGCCGATATTTGATAGACGCTAATACCTCCTTGTGTTGCGTGAATAGACCCTCAATTGCATTACACGAAGCAGCCCACGATGCTTTGGAAGGAATTGTCGACTACATTAGCACTATCAAAGAATTTGGGGAGAGGGAGAAGTCGGACCCCGCGTCCTTTTATGAGGGAGCAACAGGCGATTTCGCCGTCACTCGCCTATAAAATACCGGCAAAAAGGAAAAGTGCGGAAAAGACTTTTTAAAAGTACTAGTTCCGAAAAGGTCTTCGCACATTTGAAAACCATGGTGCAGGAATCTTGCCTGTTATTGCTTTGAACTGTTTATAGCGGACATTGGAAAAACAGGAGATCCGGTTTAGTATCCTGCATGCTGGGTTTGTAGCGTCGTAAAGTGGTGAGCATCAGCGGATTGCATGGATGCCCGAATCTCCTTGGATTGCACCTGTTCTTTGGGAGACCCCTGCATTCGCAGGGGTGACACGTTCCTATTGTTATCCTCACGCCGCCCTTGTCATTCCGGCGGATGCCGGAATCTCCTTTCCATTGCACGGCGGAAGGAGACCCCTGCATACGCAGGGGTGACAGCATCCCGTGATCGCTTACGACGATACGAGGTACGCTGGTGATGGTTTCGATATTGGATCCCTGAATGATCCTTAACAAATCTGCAGCGCCGATTGGGCCGATTGATTGCGCTCTTAAGTCAACGCTTTCACCTATTGATTTATTTTTTCGATCGTTTTGTGGAGCGCTTGGAAACTTGTACTCGTCTTCTCTGGTAGATTTATCGTGGTCAAGCCAGGCAGTGAATCGGGTTTTATCCAGGAGGTTTTGCCAATCGAGTCCAATCTCATTGATGCGCTGGTTATCAATCTGGATGATTTTCGCTTCAATGGCGAATTGCCTAGGCGGAACATCCAAAAACGAGATCAGCTCTTTCGCCTTGGCTACTCCCGCAGAGTTCCCAATCAGCAGTGCCTCATTGTTGGAATTGTTGAAATGCAGATTGACTTTGGCATCATTTGCTATCAATACAAAACCCTCGGACGATTGCTCTCTAAGGGATAATGATTCAATGAGGTCCGAAGGAGAGATGTAGCTAAGAGATACTATTGCGGTTAGACTGAACAGAGCGCAGTTTTCATTATTATTGAGCGGCCGGCCAAGGAAATTCCTTCAATATACAAACAGTCACCCGCTTATCTCAAACCGATGGTAGCTCCCCAGAATAATCCCGAGACCCAGTCGAACGGTGAAGGGCGCTTGCGCAGCCCAGCGAATGCACCGTTCAGAGAAATCGGGTTTCCGAAGGACTGGTGAGAAAATGCGATTCGCCCAAATCCGGCTGGTGCTTTTGGGCGGCGCAATTCCGGCTTTTCTATTGATTCGTTGCAGAATCTTCGTCGCTGCAATGATGCCATCCCGGATGGCAAAGTAGATACCCTCTCCGGTAAAAGGCTCGACCGTGTGCCAGGCATCGCCAATCAAATAGGCAGAGGCATGCTTTTGCGGATTCACGCGCGGATCGATTGGGAAGGTCGTACGCACCTCTCCCCTGCTCTGTAAATTCGCGAAACGACGTGCGGCTGCAGAATTCAGAAACACTGTTGTCTCGAGGAAACGAGTAAAATTCTGCTTGGCCAGTTGTGCCAGTTTTCCACAGGTCACCAGGGCAACATTGGCCGATTGTGCATCCACGTTGACGATGCCAAAATAGCCCTGCGCGAACAAGTACATCTCTAACGCAGCACCTAATTGTGGCTGTCGTGGCGCATGCCATTGCACGCCCACTCTTGGCGCATCGGCTTTTGCCGCAGCAGACGCCGGAATTGCCAGTCCCTTTGCAGCAACCAGAGAATTTCGCCCGTCCGCACCAATCAAGAAACGGGAGAAATAATGCTCGATTTCGCCGGTATGTGGCGAACGCGCCGTTACTTGCCACTCCGCATTCCAACAAAGGTCGATGACCCGCCTTTCTTCCTGCACATGCGCACCGGAATTACCGGCGTTTTCGAGCAGCAAATGGTCAAGTGTGCTTCTTTTGATGGAAAAGAAAGGCCGCGAATTCTTACTTATGCGAGCTCCAACGCAAAAACCTTTGGAGTTGGTAATCCGAACCTCGTCGATTGTGCATGGACTCGCAGATAGAATGGCCGGAGAAACACCAAGAATGTCGAACAGCTCCCAGCATTTCGGATTCACGGTTTCACCGCAAATTTTATTGCGGGGAAACTTTTCCTTCTCAAACAATCCCACGCGAATGCCGGCTTGAGCCAGTACGGTGGCACAAGACGAACCTGCCGGACCGCCGCCGACAATAATCACTTCGTATTTTTTCGACGCGTTCATTATCCATATCGCCCCAACAACAGCGCGGAATTGATGCCGCCAAATCCGAAAGAGTTGGAGAGAATATAATCGACGGAGCCGCTGCGACCGGCATTGGGAATGTAATCCAAATCGCATTCGGGATCGGCGTTTTGCAGATGAATGGTCGGCGGCAGGAAATCGTTCTCGAAGATCAAAGCGCAAATGGCCGCTTCCAGTGCGCCCGAAGCGCCAAGAGAATGGCCACACATGGACTTGCTGCTGCTGATGGGAATTCGATAAGCTCTTTCTCCGAAAACCCGTTTGATCGCCAATGTCTCGGTCTTGTCGTTTAGCGGCGTCGAGCTCCCGTGGGCGTTGATATATCCGACGTCGCCTGCGGATGCTTCCGCCATGGCGAGAGCGTCGGCCATTGCTCGGGCCGCGCATTCCCCATTCGGACGTGGCGACACCATGTGATGGGCATCGTTGTTACAGGCGTAGCCGAGCACTTCGCAATAGATAGAGGCACCTCGACGCACGGCATGCCCCAGTTCTTCCAACACCAGAACGGCCGCTCCCTCTCCCATCACAAAACCATCCCGTTGACCATCGAAAGGCCGGCAAGCGAGATTCGGATCGGGATTGGCCGTCATGGCCCGAATGACGGCAAAGGCGCTGAAGGTGAGACCATACAAGGGAGCCTCGGCGCCGCCGGCAATCATGGCGTCAGCATAGCCATCCTGAATGTAGCGAAAAGCCTCGCCAATGGCGATGGTGCCGGAAGAGCAGCTATTGGAATTGGCATTGCTGGGCCCGGAAAAACCGTACCGGATAGCGATGTTACTGGAGCTGGAACCGCCGAAAACGATGAGGGCTAACGTGGGATCGACCGTGCGTCTACTGCTGTGGAGATAGGTCTCATGCTGCTTTTCCGCTCCGGCCACTCCGCCAAGGGCCGTGCCCATCGTGACTCCAACGCGAGCGTTTGGGCGGTCGGGTGAATAGGGAAAGCCCGCATCTTGAATGGCCATTTCAGCTGCCGCCATGGCAAAGTGAGCAAAGCGGTCCATCCGGCGAGCTGACTTGGAATCGAAATAGTCGAGAGGATCGAAATCGTTGACCATGGCAGCGACTTTGGTGCGCAAATGCGATGTATCAAAATGCTCGATCGTCTGCACTCCGGACCTTCCCGACTTGGCTCCGTCCCACAATCCATCCTTGCCATGGCCAATGGGCGTGATGGCTCCGATGCCGGTGATCACAATCCTTCTATCGGCCATCCTTCGCCTCCAGATAGCGTTTCATGTGCAGCAAGGTTTGGTTGGCGATGTAGTGAACGAAAAACTTGCCGATGATCTGTTCGCTGACGAATTTGCCAATCAAAGGGATTTTGGAGTGCAGGTCATGGCGAATTCGCACTCGCACGCCCTCTTCGCTCGGCTCAAAGCTCCAAACGACTGCCATCCCTTTGGTGAAGGCTTTCAAATGCAAGAAGCGAACTTGATGTCTTTTCCCATCAATTTCCTGCTCGGAGGTCCATTTCACGGGAAACCACTTTCGTTTTGCCGCCATGATTACGACGTTCTTTGAAGGTGAGCGCTGGAGGTATTTCACGTAGCGATAGTGCGGCAAAATCTTCGGCCAGATAGACAAATCACCGGCTACTCGAAATATCTCTTCTAACGGCGCTCGCATCTCGATAGAGTTTTCAATATGCATCATTCTCTCCAACTAGAACAAGCCGGAAAAACGGCTTGCTTTTGATAAAGAATTTTTGAATGCCGGCTTCCGCCGCCATCTCGCGCAATTCAGCAGGAGTGAAAGCCCGCATGATGGAAACGTAGGAATCGTTGCGACTCATCTCATTTTTCGTGCTGAGACTAATGAACGCCCGCACGGCCCAAGCGGCAAACCAATTGCGATGGAGATCGTTGACAACAAAGCCAATGCGGCTGACGCAATTCATAAATGAAAGCAAAGCCACCGCGTTTTCTCTGGAAAAATGATGAATTGCTAAGGAGCAGAGCGCGATGTCGAAGCTCTTGGCAGGAAAATCCAGATTCAAAATGTCTCCTTGCAGCAATTGAATGTTCTCGCGGTCTCCCACTTGCTGTTGGGCGATGCGCAAAATCTGTGGGCTTTTGTCGATGGCCGTGATGCTAACCTTTTTCTCCTGCTTAGCGGCAAAATCACTAATAGCAGTCGGCACGTCCGCCGAACCCGTGGCCAAGTCAAGTATGCGTATCTCGCCATTGTCAGCCCGGTTCATCCAAGGGCGAAGATGATCGAGAACGATGGCGATTCCGCCAAAGCACCGGTTGATGGTGCGCAGGTTGCGAAGATCATCTTCAAGGAGTGATTCATCATCCACTGGGGAATCGATCATCTCAAGCTTGTCCGGATCAAATCGACGAGTCGGAATGAGCAGGTTCATTTTTCGGGAAATGTACCTATTAAGGGTTGATATTTAACATTAAGATGTCATTCTGGAGAAATCTTTGTATAACGGCGAACTATTTGTAAACTGCGAACCCGAATCTGACCATGAAAAGATTCTTCCAGAATGACAGTCCGTTTTTTGCGCCAAAGACTGAACCTTCATTGGCATAATAGTGAAAGCCTATTGCTTCAATGCCTAAAGGCGAGTGGTTTATTCCAAAGTTGTTGTCCACGGAATTGTACAATCACTCGCGGTTGTTGGTGTACTTGGCCAGCAGCGCTTCGCGCAGGCGGATGAACATCTTGGGCACCTGCTCTTGCAGACTCTGAGAGTACCTTGTCAAGAATTCCTGCGCTTTAGCCGGATTCTTTTTGTACAGCTTTCCAGCCTCAGCTTCAATCGAATCCTGGAGGGCAAAGATTCGTTCCTCCCAAGGATCACGCACGGCACGGACGTCTTCGACGGCTTTTTGAAAGCGCAGTCCGGCCAGATTATCCACAAAATCTATCGTCCAGCGGGCTGAGCTGTCGCTGTACGCTTCGGGATCATAGTTTTGATAGCACGCAGCCGTCTCCGTGACCCCCGCATAAATGGGCACATAAGGACTGAAGTAGGGATTGTCCAAATACACCCAGTAGATTCCGCCAATGGGCGCCGGCAGCCAATCGCGCAATTGGCAGACCATGCCGTAGTGCCCGCGATGGCGCGCGACCGGACGGCGATTGGTGAGCTTGAGCAGCATGCGCAGGTCCTTGCCAGGAAATGGCGTGGCTAACGGACTTTTCACGTATCCGCCTTTGCCGTCCGGCACCAGCCAGTTGGGATCAGCGGTGATGTCGTAGATGGTGCCTCCAAATACCGAGCGCTGAAAGGCAATGACTTCGCGCACCGAAAGCTTTTTCTCGGGCTTGGCTGAAAACGGATACAAGGAAAGCGGCTCCACGTACTGAAAGTAGGGATTGATGGGTTTTAACGGATCGTCATCAAGCTTGCGATCGGCCCAGTGGCTAAGGTTCGGGGCGAAAGTGGAGTAAAAGAGCCAGAAGCGGCTGGTGGCGTATTCCTGCGGCAGCGGCGCGTAGGTCTCCTGCCAGTTGAACGGCTTGCCGGAATTGGGATCAAACCACCCGCGATCAACGGCCTCCTGCATATAATTTTCCGAGACCATAAAGCTATTCGGGTTATTCGCATCGATTTCTTTGATGATGCTCCAATTGGGAATTATGGTAATGTGATCGTCTGGAAGTCGCTGGGCGGCCCAGATCGCACCGGGTTTGCCGCCGCCCTTTTTCCACGTGGGACCGACGCTGAACACTTCCATGACCCAAGCTTCTTTGGGATCGCCGATGAGGAGCGTTTCCGAGCCATCGCCGGTGGAACAGAGGAAGCCATAGGTTGTTACCAGATCGCCGATCAGCTTGACTGCCTCGCGTGCAGTGCGGCAGCGTTCCAAAGCGAAGATTTGCGCCGCCTCGATGGGCATGAATTGCTCGCATTTGCCTTTCTCCACTACCAATTCCGGGCGCTGGCTGGTGGTGCTTTCAGCAATTCCCAATTGATGCTCGTTTATATGCGAATAAGCAGAACGGAAATAAGTGTAGGTCTTTTTCACCTGCGGAATGTAACCGAGAATCTCTTGCGGATGCTGCAACGGCTGGTTCGGATCCAGCAATCCCCAATAAACCGGAGCTTGTTCGCCATCGGCGAAGGTCCGGCCATGGACGACGCGGATGCGTGAGTCTGGGCCGCAATCGGTGTGCGAGACGATGACCGAGCCGTCAGCGGAAGCCAGCCGTCCCACACCGACGATGGTGCAAGCATGAGAGGTCGTCAGGCTGATAGCGAATAGAAGAATGAAAATTGCCGTTCTGTGGAGCATGATATAACTGTTCCTTCTTTAAAAGTCACGATCCATGATTTTTTTGATACTTTTGCATCAGCTCGGGAATACCATCCTTGTGAACCATAAAAGCCAAAATCTTTAGCCGGATATAATCGCCACGATAAAAGAAATAGCCTTTGACCTCGCCGCGCCAGGCCGTATCCCAGGAGTCCTTGATGAGGAACCAATCATTGCCTTCGAACCGCTTGTAACCGATGAGGTGAACGCCGTGATCGTCTTTTGTGGTTTTGTTGTAGAAGCGAAACTCGCGGGAATCCTGATCGATGTATTCCGCCGGGATGTCGAACGTCGGGACGATGGCCAAATCGTCTGGCCCGTGATTGCCCGGCTCGGAAATGTCTCCGGCGATAGCCAATGAGTAGCCCCTTTGGATGGCGGTTTTGATGCTTTCATAAAAGTCGTCGAGCGGGACATTGTAATAATCCTTGCAGTGCCACCAGTTATCGGGCACGTCGTAAGAGTCCTGCGTCCAAAAGGGCATTTTCTTAAAGGACATGACAACAACGTAATCCTCAAGCGGCAGCTTCAGAACATTCGCCAAATAGTCCTTGGGCGTCATTTGCTGACCATCGACTGTGATGACCTCCGGCGGCTTGCCCAGATAGCGATCCAAAATCAATCGCACATTGGCGATGACCTCATCTTCATGCCAAAGCTTGTTGATTTTAACAAAATCGAGATAGGTTTTGATTTCTGCAATCAGCCCGTCGTGGTCATGCAGCTTGGCGCCGTCAACCAAGCCATTATAATCGGAAGCGCGCACAGCGCCGTATTGTCTCATGCGCGCGATGACCGCGTTATGCTGTGAGCCTTCGTCCACCAGAGAATTTCCCTTTTCCCTGACAAAGCGCCGCACCTTTTCCACGTACTCCCAATAGACGGTGTAGAGTCGTGAAAGCTCGATCTTGCCGCGGCCCAAACGAAAAAGCTCCGTCTCCAGCAAGGAGGTAGCCGAGAAACACCAGCACATGCCGCTGGTATCCTGGCGAACCGGTGGAAAATGGAAGACTGGATTATAGGCTTCTATCGAGCGCGGGTGCGCGATTTTGGAGAAATCGAGGGTGAGGATGCTGTCCTCCTTGCCGCGAAAGTTTTTCTCCTTCTTATAGACGGCTATGTCTTTCTCGCCCGCCATTAGATCAGAACTTACTGTTGCGATAAGAAAGAGCGTGATGAGCACCACCAAACAACAACGCATAAGAATTCTCCTTTTGAATGGCAGCTACCAAAGGATCCTAATGGCTTATCGTTACTGAACAACAACAAGACCGGATGGATTGCTCTCGAGTTTCCAGCCTTTGGGAAGCTCCGCCAAAAGCGGCTCAGTTGCTAAGCCGCTGCCCTTGACGATGACGGTGTTGTCGCGAGCAGTTATTTCGAGAACGCGGCCATGCAAATGTATCCGGGTGATCGTCAATTCCGGCCAGTCCTTCGGCAATCGCGGATTGATCGCAAATCCATCCGCCGTAGGGGAAAAGCCGAGAAAGCCATACAGCATCACCTGCGGGACGAGAATGCTTTCAAAGAACTCTTTGTCGAGGCCCAAACCGCCAGCCACGTTTGCGCCCTGCATGGTTCCGCGCGCGGGATCTTTATAGTAGGCTCGGTATCCGCCGGCGATCTGCGTTTCGTCGAACCAGAGCAGAATTTCCTGCAATCGTTTCCAGGCATCATCCGGGCCGTCGGTCATCAATCGAGCCATCAAGTCGTGGTATGAAAAACCGAGGACAGCCCCGCCGTCCTGAACCTGATAGCCCCAGGGAATCCGTTCCGGCTTGGACCAGCCCCAGAAATAATAGTCGATGTTGCGCTGGGTGGTGGAACGCGGGCCAAAGCGCCAATGGTAGATATCCGCACCTTTGGAGCTGTCGTCCTTGACGATTCGCCGGCCGGAAATCCAGTCGCGAATCGACTTGGCCTGATCTGCGGTGGCAAAATTATAGTATACGGCCTCGTTATTCAGAAACGTAAAGCCGTAGTCATGAAGCACGCCTTCAAGGTCCACCGTTCCAAAGCGGCCGGTCGTCTTATTCCAAAATCGTTTCGTGCCATAATCCTTCACTTCCTGAGCGTGCTTGCGCAGGTCCGCAGGATTGAACGCCTCGGCACCGGTGGCAACACACCACTGAGGATGCCCAACAATCTGCTCCTCCAGACCGGCAAGATCCAGCACGGCGTCATAATAATAAATAGTGGCCAATGCATCCTCTCCGCCAAAGGGAAGCAGATCCCAATAGTTGCTGCCGATCCCTTCACCAGGAATGACTACCTTTTTCCCATCCTGCGTCCAGCGAACGCCGCTGCGGCCTTCGTGCCCCGGCCAGGTGGTATAGACGCATTTGCGCTCACGGGTATTGAACTCGTTCATGATAAAGCGCATGGCCGATCGCATTCGCCCGATCTGCTCGCGCAGAAAGGTCACGTCATGGCTCCATAAAAAGTAATAGATGCAGCCGCGGATAAAATTGGTGTTGTTGATGTTGTGGCGCGTGTCGCAGGCAGTGTGAAAGGACTTGATGATCACTTGTGCAGCCGCATGATTGTCGAAGCAAATCCTTAATCCGGTGATGGTTCCCTTCCAGCCCGGAATGGCGTAAACCGGAATCATCGTACGAGTTTCGATGCTGGCGGTTTTCGGTTCCTTCGCCCCCATCGGCAAAGCAGTGTACATGCTGCCAGCAGACGGCGCCGGACCAAAGTATGCCCGGTTGCTTGCGCTGAATTGCGATTGCTCCTGCGTGCTCCATTCGACGTAGCAATTTGCGTGGTTAATCCCCGTTGCCCACCAGTTCAGGCGCAGCCAGGGCGCGTCCTTGGCCTCCACTTTGAAAGAAGGCGTTTGTAGCGTTGCTTGCGGCGCGGTAAGATCGATCATCCATCCTTGCTCGCCGACTTCGCCGGCGCTGCCGCCGGTAATTGTCCAGCCGTCCGGTTTGACCAGAGGCGCTTCATATCCGGAAACGCCGATGGGACGAAAGTGCCAGCCGACGCCATTGGCCTGATTCCACTTGGGAAATGGCCATCCCTCCGCATGCGCGGGACCATCATGCTGTTGCGTATGCACGTACCCTTCACCGTTCATTTTTCGGCTGGCCAGTGTTTCCGCCCATTTGGCGTTCATGGCATCCAATTGGTCGCCTGTGCCAATCGCCGGCCAAAGGGTGGACATGGACATCCATTCGTCCCAAAGCGCGATTAATGGCACCGCCGGCTCGTAGTGCAGCCAATACAAGGCACGCAGTGACTCCATTTCTTTCTCGTGTCCGGCAACGACGAATCGCGGAAAATCCTCGGGTATGGTTCCCGCATTGGCCGCCGAGATGAAAAGCACAATCGCAAACACTGCTACAAGTCTTGTCATTTTAGATCCTCATCCTCTTGGTGAAATATGTCGGTTCCATTCCAATCAATTAATCAAACCATCGAGCTCATAATAATAGCGAAAGGCAGATATCTCACTTTCTCAATTGTCGGCGAATAATAGGAAAAAGCCAAACCACCTGCAAGGAAAAAATACTGCACATGAAGTAACGATGACAAGCAAATGCTCAGGTGATACCTCACTTACAGAAGGAAGAAAGGCAGTCTCGATCCCAAACTAATTGAACGTCGACTATTGAACGTTGAACATTGATCATTTTCGAATGGTCAATGTTCAAGGTTCAACGATCAATTGTCAATTGCGACTTTGACCTCCGCCTTTCGCAAGGTCCTGAGCGCATTGCCTTTCTCCCCTATGTAAGTGAGTCCCGGTTGTGCCAACAAAGACCTTGATTTTTTCTCCAAATGTCAATACATTCGCCCGCCAAACAAAGTTTGGTTTATCAAACTCGATCAGTAACGATTCCGGTTTCGCAACAGATGAATGGAATGATTCGATGGAATTAGCCCACGACACCACCACACAGGAATATGTGGAAGTCATACATGACTTGGAACGCGCCAACAAAGTAGCCCGTGTGAAAGACATTGCCGAGAAGCGAGGCGTAACGCGATCGAGCGTCTCGTTGGTGCTTAATCAGCTTGTCAAGAAGGAGCTGATAGCCCACGAGCAATACGGCCATGTCACGCTTACGGAGACCGGGCAAAGCTTAGCCAGCAGCCTGGAGCGCCGCCATCGCATTATCAAGGGATTTTTGGTCAGCGCACTCGGCATCCCAGAGGAAGTAGCCGAAAGCGATGCTTGCAAGCTTGAGCATCACGTGAGCGATGAAAGTCTGGCGGCTTTTGTTCGTTTCCTCTCCTTCATCGAAAACTGTCCGCACATCATGCAATCCACCATGCCCTTTTTCGCAGCCAACTGCACCTATGTCATAGGCGCTGATCACTGCAATCAATGCACCTGGCCCAAGACTGGGAACGATTCGATCGAATAACAATGCAATATATTGCCCAGAGCAATTTCATCATAAACCAATCAAGAAGACTTATGCTAACCGATATAGATGTTCAGATGACAATGGATAAAATCTCGCCCCAACAGAAGGTTCGGGTAAAACAAATATTAGGCGGCTGGGGAATTCGGCAGCGGCTAAGTCAGCTTAGCTTACATATTGGCGATACGGTGCTGGTAAAGCGCAATGCCGCCTTTGGCGGCCCCATCCTAATTTCCACTGGCAACTCTGATGTCGCCATAGGCCGCGCCCTGGCCCGCAGAATAATTGTAACCCTGCCCGATGATTCTCATACCAAATAAGAGGGATGCCATCGCATCCCCACCGCTTACTGATCTTGCCCACGCACAAATTGTCCTCGTCGGCCAGCCTAATTGTGGAAAGAGCACTTTATTCAATAAAGTCGCCGGCTACCGCTCCATTTCCACAAATTTTCCCGGCGCGACCGTCGAATTCGTCCGTAGCCACGTTCGTCTCGATGGCCAGACGTTCGACTTGGTGGATTTGCCGGGAATTTATTCGCTCACTTCGCTGGGCAGCAGCGCCGGCGAAACGGAAAAGTTCCTGCTCACCCAGCCGATTGACCTGATCATCAACGTAGCGGATGCCTCTATTCTCTGCCGCAGCCTGGAACTGACATTGCAGCTTTTGGAGCTTGGCATCCCCATGATTGTGTGCCTAAACATGATGGACGAGGCGGCGCGCAAAGGTGTCATCCTCAATGTCGGCAGACTCGCCCGGATATTGCGGGTGCCGGTTGTGGGCACCACCGCATCCAAGGGTCAGGGAATCGACGATCTTTTTTCCCAATCTTTTCACCTGATCCAATCAAAAGAGATTGCTGATCCCTTGCCTTTGAGCAAGCACGTCGAAGAGGTTATCACCGATTTGGAACGAACACTGCAATCCAGATTGAATGGCCGTTTTCACCAGAATACGCGCTTAATCGCCACCAAGCTCTTGGAGCAAGATCCATTCTTTCAGGCGCAAATCAGCGAGATCGATGGCGGATTGAACGAGCAGATTGCCGGTTTCAAAGATCGCTTGGCCGACGCGCACGGCCAGCCTGCGGATATGGTCATTTCCGCCGACCGGCATGCGCTTGCCCTGCAGATCTTTGAGGAAGCTGCCAGCGTCCGCCACGCACACAAATCCTGGCGCGATAAAATAGATGATTTCTTGATGCACCCGGTCGCCGGCTATCTTTTTATGATTGCTTTCCTGTACCTGTTCTTTGCCGGCATTTTTCAGATCGGCGCCAAGATCGAGCAGCCCATCTTGGGGTTCTTCCAAGCAAATCTTTCCGTGGTCGCCGCCAAACTCGGCAATCATACCTTCATTTATCACGTCGTAAGCGGAATTTGGCAGGGACTCGCCGGAGGCATTGCTATCGTCTTACCGTATCTCTTGCCCTTTCTTTTGGGAATGGCGCTCATCGAAGATGTGGGCTATCTGCCCCGCATCGCTTTTCTGATGGACAGCTTTATGCACAAGATCGGTCTGCACGGGACAAGTGTCATCCCCGGCATTCTTGGCTACGGCTGCAGCGTCCCGGCGGTCATGGCGACGCGAATTCTTAGCAATCCCAAGGACCGCTTCATTGCCTCAGTCATCGCCATATTGGTGCCATGCTCGGCGAGAATGACGGTCATCTTTGGGTTGGTCGGCTTTTATTTGGGCGGAACCGCAGCATTGGGACTGTACTTGTTCAATGTGGTTGTGATCGCCTTGGTTGGCAAGGGCCTATCCATGCTCTATCCCGAAGATACGCCAGGCATGATCTTGGAGATGCCTTCGTATCAAATACCCAGCTTTAAGGTCATTCTGTCAAAAACCTGGCTGCGCATGAAGGACTTTATCCTTATTGCCTGGCCGCTGCTGATTATTGGGAGCGGGGTTTTGAGTCTGGCCGAATGGTATCATTTGGATAAGGTGCTCAACACCCTGCTGAGTCCGTTGACTTATGTTTTGGGATTGCCGGCGCAGATCGGCACCACCTTGATCTTTGGTGTGCTGCGCAAGGAACTGTCGATGCTCATGCTTTTGCAAGCCATCGGCACAACGGACGTTGCTGCGGTGCTGTCGGCGGATCAGATCTTGGTTTTCACCTTGTTTGTTGTGTTCTATTTCCCATGCGTCGCTACCTTTGGTGTTCTCGCAAAGGAAGTCGGTATGCGCAAGGCGCTTTTGGCCTCCGCCATGACAACTATTATCGCTTTGGTTGTAGCCTTTTTGGCAAGGGGCTTGGCACCATTTATCCTCTGAAGCAGATAAAAGAGACTTTTTCCACCAGAATACCAAAACACTGAGCTCACCCAATTTGGAAAATAGTCGATACTTTTGCCCATACTGTCCATCGTTTTTTGCTTGATGCTTCGCGTCTTTGGGGCTTTTGGGCAGCCAGTGCAATAGTTTGAAAAAGTGACCGATCACAGGGCCAACAATTAGAAAAATAAATTCCTCACGCAAAGCGCGCCAAGTTCGCAGAGTATGTTTTCCGCAGGGCGGACTTGGCAGCTTTGCGCACATGGCGAGCATTGCGTG
>Ga0172370_10005061_pt1 | contig 17208 bp, 14 predicted proteins | sample LakKiv5m_FD_114538 | JGI IMG/M metagenome (GOLD analysis project Ga0172370, IMG submission 114538) | Freshwater microbial communities from Kabuno Bay, South-Kivu, Congo - kab_022012_11.5m | ecosystem: Environmental > Aquatic > Freshwater > Lake | place: Democratic Republic of the Congo...
TGATGGAGCAGGCCATGAACCTTGGACCGGCTACCTATACTGAAATTAGTGGCAGAAAGCCGGAGAGTCCCTCGGATCCAGGCTCGGCAGCGACAACTTGAGCGAAGTGGATAGCCCGCTCGCATGAAGTGCAGCGTCCTCGAATCCGGGGTGCGCGACCAGTTCGCGCAGGACTTGCGGACCTGCGTCTGCCCAGGCCAGCGTCGCCGCGACCCGCACGGTGGTCATGTCGCCTGCGCGATCGGCGCCAATGGGCCGCAGAAGCCCATGCGCCGGCCGCGGCCCCAGTGCGAACGACAGCGCCGATGCCGCATCGAGGGCGGTCTGGTGCGCGCCCCGCCCCGGCACGCACCACGTCCACGACGGCGCCATGCGCACCGGCACCCGCAGCCCGATCACGAAAGGCCCAAGCGCACGCCAGATGGGTGGGAACAGATGGACATGTTGATGGCTGTTGATAAATGCGATGCGCACGCCGGCTGTTTCGAGGCGCTGAACCTGCGCGCCCGCCTCGTGCAGGAGCGCGCCCGCCAGCCACGGCCGCTGCGCAAGTTGGCAAAACAGCGCGGCATAGCTGTGTGGCAGCCGGCCGGTGCTGTCAAGCAGGGAGCGCAACTGTGCGCTGCCTGACAGGGCTCGCTCCTCGACCAGAACCAGGTGCGCCCCGACCGCGACACCGGTGGAGACAAGGTCAGGCAGCCGGTCCAGCTTTGCCTCGGCGTGCGCCATCACGCTGACAGCGCTGACTGCACCCGTGCGCGCCAGTTCGAGAATGCCCTCGTTGACCGAGGTAGACAGTCCGAAATCATCCGCCGTGATGCAAAGGTCACGCATCTTCGCCGCCGGGGGGTGTGCTGCGCGCGATGTGCACACGGTACAGGCGCCAACGGCCTGCCGCGAAAACGAGTTGCGCCTGCGCTCGTGGCATGCGGTCGAGCAGATTGTACTCGCCGTGGTCGGCCACCAGGATGTAGTCAACCAGTGGACCGACATCCGCGATCGTCGCCGGCGTCAGCTTCTCTTTGGGAAACGGCGCCGTCGGCCTTGCGCCGCGGTACAGCACCGGCAGCTTGTCCGTGTCCCACAGCGTCACCGTCGGGCAGGCACGCTCTGCCAGCACATAGCCATCAAAGTGCAGCGCCGCTGGTACGGAGGAAAAGGCCCACTTGTCGTCCGGAATCAGGTGGGCAATGCGGCTGCCTGGTGGAATGTGCGCGACGATCTCGTGAAATGGCGCAACCTCCTGTTCAAACAGTGTGATCGCTTGCCAGCGCGCAGCCGATGTCGCCACCAGGGCGGCGAAGGTCGCGATCGCCACCGGTGCCAAGACGCGAGGCCGGCGCAGATCCGGCGTAAACAGCAGGACGGGCGCAAAGAGCGCCAGCGCGCCATGACGCGTGAAGATGAACGCTTGCGAGATCGGCCAGGCGACGCTGAACGGCGTGAGCCAATACAGGACTTCGAGGTAGACGACAAATGCAAGGATGGTCGGGGTCTTGTGGCGATTCTGTCGCGGCGTCCACCACCACAGCGCGGCAGGCAGCAGCAGGAGTACGGCCGCGCTCGCCCAGGTCGCCGTGTCGCCGGACCAGGTGGGCGCAGTCGCGATGGCGCGCTTGGCGAGCAGGAGCGCGCGATCCTCAAAATTCGTAAAGGCAAACGTATACTTTCCCTTTGCGTGCGGCCCGGCACGGTGGACGGCGGTGGCGATGAGCCACGGCGCGAGGCCGGCCAAGATGCCCAGCACCGCGCTGACCCAGGCGAACCCGCGAGAGCGCAACTCCTTATCCATACACACGAAAATCGCCAGAGCGCCGAGAAAGAACAGGCAGGCCTGTGCGTGGGTCAGCGCAAGTGCCAGCAGCCAGGGCAGGTTGCGCCAAGCGTCCTTGGCCGTGCGCGCTTCGAGCACATGCGCCAGCGCGACCAGCGACAGGCCGACGCCCAGGGAAAAGGCGAAGAAACCCCATTCGATGCTCGTGTCCCAGGCCACGAGAAAGGCGACCAGGCCAAGGCGCGCGTCGCGGCCGAGCGCGGGCAGCAGCCGCATCAGGCCCAATGGCACGGCAAGGACCGACACACACAGGAAAATGCGTGCCACAGTCCACGTCGACAGGAAGGACAGCAGCGCCGCAAGGCTGTAGTAGACCAGCGAATAGGGCATCGGGTAAGGCGCGAGTTCGTACTGCCCGCCAATGGGTTCGTGTTGCAGGATCCGTGGAATCACCGAGGCAAAGCCGATGTGACCGCCCAGGTCGACGATCGGCAGCAGACGGGCGGCAAACGCCGGCAAGGTCACGGCGATGCAGGCGCACAACGTCAGCAGCGCGAGCGGCTTGTCGTGCACGAGAATGGCGACGAGGCTGCGGCGCTGGCCTTGGGTCGTCACGGGGCGTCCTTGCAGTGCGGCTGGCCGCCTTTGTTCCAGGGTTGCAGCCGGTTGCCATCAAAGTGTCACTTCTGCTGACCGCGTCACACGTCCACCCTACAACGCGTTCCAGGAGGCAGCAAGCCACCCACCTTGACCCGACGCCTGCTTTGGCCGATGGTTGGCCGCGGCCCGCAGCAACGCATGCACCAGAGGAGCCCCATGCCCACCATCCGCATCCATCAACCGCACACGCTGGGTCAGTCGGGCGCGCGCGCCGCGATGGGCCAGTTCGAGGAAGTGCTCGCCAAGTACCGCGCCCGTCTCGATTGGCAGGGCAACACCGCACAAGTCAAGGGAACTGGCGTCTCAGGCGATGTCGTCGTCGCCGAGCGCGAGGTCACGGTTCGCGTCGAACTCGGCATGGTCGCCAAGCTGGCCGGCGTCGATCCGGTCAAGCTTGAAGCGTCGATCAAAAAGCGCTTGCAATCCGCGCTGGGCGGTGGCGCCTGAAGCGTTCGTTGCTGCCGATGGCCGCGCTCCTCGCGGTCAGCCTGCCGGTGCTGGCGCTGCCGCACCCGGCCGTGCCGCATCCGCGCATCGGCGGCCACCTCGCCGCCCTCATTGCTGCGGAAATTATTGGTGATTACGCAGAGTTCCGCCGGCAGGCCCAGAACGGTCGTGCCGTCTTCGTGGCCGGCCGGGTGGAGGTGCAATTGCACCTGCGCCCCGGCGTGCCGCCAGAAGCTTTGACAGATGCCCAGTTGCGCGCTGCTGGCGGCCTGGTCGCGGTGCGTGGCATCGATCTGGTGGATGTCTGGCTGCCACTGGGTCACATCGGGCCATTTCTTGACGCACATCGAGAAGTTGCGTTTGCGCAGCTGCCTATGCGCGGCGTGCCGTTGGTGGGGCCGACGCAGAGTCAGGGGGCCACGCAACTGCGGGGCGCCGAGGTGGCTTGTCTGGCCGCCGATGGCACCGGCACAACGGTGGCGGTGGTCGACAGCAACTTTCAACACTGGCAGGCGTCCATTGAGGCTGGAGAGCTTCCACATGTGGTCGGTACAATTCCAGAAATTTCCGGAACACACGGGACGATGTGTGCCGAGGTGATTGCCGATGTGGCGCCCGGCGCCGCCATCGTACCTGTGACCGCGGGTTCGCTCGCAGCGCTGCAGGCTTTCGTCAAAACGCTCGTCAACGGCAACCCGAAGAAGATCAACATTATCAGTCACTCCGTCGGCTGGTTCGGCATGAGCCTCGGCCGCCACGAGGGCCCGCTGTGCGCCTTGACCGACCTCGCCCGCAAAGCAGGCGTCGCATGGGTCAACGCCGCGGGCAACAACGGCGGCGGCGAGTTCTACACGGCGCCGTTTCACGATGCCGACAAGGACGGCCGTCAGGATATCGAACCCGGCGAGAAACGGCTGAAGTTCTGGCACCACGGCGGCCCGATCTCGGTGATGTTGGACTGGGATGACTACGCAGATCGCGTGCAGAATCTGGATCTCGTGCTGGAAAAGGAGCAGGAGGATGGCACGTGGCAGGAGGTCGATGCATCGCGCTCCCAACAGAGCAAGTACGTTGCGCCGGTCGAGTCGATCCAGCTGGACCCAGCGCCAGGCGGGCGCTATGCCCTTGTCATCGAAGCAAAATCTGCTGTCATTGAGGGTGTGCGCCTGCGCGTCGTCAACCTCGGCGGCGGCTCCGGCAGCTTTTCGGTGTGGAATGCTAGCGGCAACGTCTACGATCCCGCGTCGTGTCAGGGCGTCCTGACCGTCGGCGCCGTGTACCACGGGCAATACGACAAGGGGCCGATTGAAACCTACAGTTCGTATGGGCCGACGGTCGACGGCCGGCAGAAGCCAGAAATCGTTGCGCCCACCGGTGTTGCGACCAGCATGGGCGCGTTCTTCGGCACTTCCGCCGCCTGCCCGCACGCCGCGGGTGTCCTGGCCGTCTACGCCGCGGCAACTGGCAAGTCTGCGCTATCTCTGATGGATCGCGTGCGAGACGACGCCATCGCGATGGGCGAGAGCTTTCCAGACGAGATCTACGGCTGGGGCCGCGCGCAGCTGCTGCCACCGAGTCTGGGCTGGCAGTGCGCCGCCGACCTGCCGGGCACCGCGACTTGCGCGACCGCGTGCGCTTCCGTGGGTCAACATGCGTGCGAGAAGGGTTGTGTCTGGAGCAAATGTCTTCCACCTTCCGAGGCTTGCAACGGCAAGGATGACGATTGCGATGGCGAGGTCGATGAAGGCTGCGCGGTGCCGCAGCCGGATGCCGGCGCCGAATCCAGCACGCCCGACGCCAAGCCAGCCGACATTGCCCCAGCTGTCGCATCCGTAACGATTCAAGAGGACAGCGGTTGTCGGGCGGGCCGGCGCGGTCCTTCGTGGTCCTGGCTTGCGACGCTTGCTGCCGCAGCCCTGCTCACAGTTCGTGCAAGCCCCAGGGCGGGTTGGCGTTCACGAGCCGGCCTGCCTCGCAAGTAGCTGTAAACGAGGCAAATTGTCTGGTCGGATGCGTCGCCGAGATGGAGTAGACGCCCGCGGGCACGTTGATCCACAGCACGCCGCCGTCCTCTGACGTGCCGACCTGTTTGGCATCCGGCACCACGCTCTTGTTGAAGTAGATGGGCGGCGGCAGTGTCGGACTGGCACTCGCCGTGGCTCCCGCGACGCCATGCGCGCCGAACTTGGTGAACGCCTCAAAGCTCAAACCTTGGATATCCTTGGTACTCACCGTACTGACGATGTGGCAGACCGGCGATTTCGGATCGACCCCAACGATCTGCGCCAACATGTCGTAGATGCCGTTGTCCGGTGTCTGGAAGTTCACGTGCTGCAAGTTCTTTCCCGCCATGGTGAACGTTTGCAGGTGCATCGTGTGGAACGTGTCGGCCGTCACGAACGGCGTCACTTGCTTGCCGTCCGGAACGGTCAGCACGTAGACGCCCTGTGCGTCAGTTGTCGTCACGATTTCAGGCAGTTCAGCCACGGAAATCCTCGCGCCTGCCACCGGCGTCGGGGTATTGAACGCGTACACGTGACCGGTCAGCGTGACCGTGGTCTTCGCGGGCGCGGGTTGCGTCGTTTCCGCCGTGCAAGCGGCCATCCAGGTGAGTGCCGTTACAGCCAACATCCAGGTGCGCATGGAGTCCTCCTGTCAGTACGTCCAGATGACGTCAAAAGTGGGCCAGACTTCGTGGTTGCGGACGCGCTGGACCGTCGCGTATCCTTCGGAATCTCTCATGATTGTGATGCCGTGCATGTCGCTGTTCCAGTACATGGCGCCCAGGGTCAGTCGCGTATGTGTGCTGGTGCGCACATCGACGCCCGCGTAAAGTGAGGCAGTCCACGGGGATCGATCGTCGTCGTCGGCTTGCGTCGTGTAGTGAAGGCCCGCTTCGCCGCGCAGGCGCAGCCCATCGACGACGGCATGGTCGTAGCCAAGGCGCAGGCGGCCGCGTCCTTGTCCAATCCACGGAGCCAGTTGCACATCGACCGGCGCCCATGCGGCAAGTGGCGCCCCCGCATGGCCCGCGACGGTGAACCCTTTGGATACGTCGAAACGCAGCGTGGCAATGCCCCGCTCGGCACCTGCAGCATCTTGAAATCCCTTGGAGATGGCCACTCCGAGCGACGGCACCAGAATCCAACCGGGCCGGTCGCACCAACGTGACGCTTTGGCGTCGTCGTCTGCGACCTTGCAGGACGGCACGAGATCGCCGGAGACACCCAGCGGCCTGGCCCGCGTCCATGCAAAGACCGGAAGACCAAAGCCGTATTCTCCCGCGATGCGCCAGCCATTCGCGTCGAGGTGCCGCACCCGCGCGGTCACGTGCGGCGCGCTGATGAACACGAGCGGGTGCGCCTCTACCTCCACGCCGTCCCACAACGCCCAGCGCAGTGGATTGAACAAGCCAAGGGAGTACGAGCCCTTGGCGCCCACATCCGCCGTTTCACGTGGCGACAGCACGTCCGCCAGCGTCGGCAGCGGCCGCAAGGTCATCGCGAGATACGCGAGCAAAAACAACCGCCTCACGGCTGCACCTGCCAGATCCCCGTCACGGGCGCGTGATCCGACAGGCGCAGTACATCAGCGGACAGGATCGGTCCAAGGCCGCTGTCACCGCCGACCTTCTGTCCTCGTTGTTGAATCACGTCAGTCGAACCCGGCAACCACGCGTCTTGCTTGCGGATAAACAGGTAGTCGAGCGTCCTGTTCCAGGAACCGTGCTCGCCCTTGTCGTTCGTGTCATCCGGGCCGAGTACCGAGTGGGTGTGGTAGCGCGCCTGCGCAGTCGCATCGGTGCCATAGCGCGGCAGATCGACGAAATTCTGAAATTCATCATAGAACTTCTGCATGTCGGCCGGGTGGTACGGCGGCTGCTGGTAGTCCGCTCCGCACACAGCGCGTTCGCGTTCGTCCGCGAAGTGCTGCACCTGCACAGCCGTCGGCGGCAACTCGTTGAAATCGCCACCCAGCACGAACGGCAGGTTCTCCTGCCGCGCGACATCATAGATTTGTTGGATATGCTTACGCTTTGTCCCGTCGTTGTCGTAGGCTTCGGTGTGCACCACCAACGCGGCAACCTGCGTGCCCGCGCGCACTTCGATCACCGCGCGGCCGATAGCGCGGTGGATGTAGAACTTCTTGGTCAGCGCGTCCTGGTCGGTTCGATCGACCTGCCGGATGCGCTCGGCGAACGTGATGGGATACCGGCTGAAAATGGCATTGCCGAGGTGAATGCGACCGACACCCTCCGAGGCGATGTACCTGGAATTCCAGGTCTCGAAGTAGGCGGCATAGTTGAGGTCCGTGTGCTCCAGGATGCCGCGGATCATGTCGTAGTATGCAGAACGTCTTGAATTCAGCTCGATCTCTTCGGTCATCAGGATGTCTGGCCTGATCTCATTGAGCAATTGGTAGTTGGCCGTCATGTTGGCCGTGACTTCAGCCTTGGACATCTGCGTGCGATCGCCCCAGCAATCGAACCAGAACGGAATGCGCCCGGCGCCGTACTTGATATTCCAGGCAACGACGCGCAGTTGCGGTGTCTGGCCTGGATCTGGCGCGGGCTTGATCGTGCTGCGCCGAAACGTCAGCACGGCCTCGCGGGCAAAGTTTTCGTCGTTGGCCAGCGGCTCGCACGCGCCGAGCAACGCGATCACGCTCAGCAAGAACGCGGCGATCTTCACGGTGTCGTGCCGCCCTGCAGGTCCATCCCGGTCGGCGTCGCCACAGCAGGCAGCGCCGCGGATCCTTCGAGGCGGCCCAAGATGCCGAACCGGGCGTCGAATTCGCGATCCGGCGCCTCGGGCACATCGCCGAACTGCGACGTGTCGATGTTGTCTTCAGGATCCGCCGCGGCTTTGGAGGAACTCCACGAGATATAGCCGGGAATCGCGAGCGCCGCGCCGATCGCGCCGTACACGCCACCCACGCTGTAGAACATGTCTCGTTCCGTCGTGTTTGCGCCCGCGCCCGCGCCGGTCAGCGCGTACGTCAGACCCATGCCCACCAGCGGCAGACCGATGATCATCAGCACGTTGCCGGGGTGGTCGATGTCTTTCACCTTCGATCGCCGCACCTTGACCATCGAGTCGTCGTCGCGCAGCACATAGAGGTGGTCGCGGTTGCCGCCGACGATCATGCCGTCGACGCTGACGCCGCTGTACCGGTCGATGGTCGCCGAACTGCAGCCCAGAAGGGCGCCCACAAGGAGGAGGGCCATGAGCTTTGCGCCGTGCATGTCGAACCTTGTGCCGCGCGGACAGACCGCTGCACGCAAGGTAGCTGTGCCGCAGAACGATTGCAATCGGCTTCGGTCGGCGATTTGTACTTGCCGCCGCCTGCTCTCACGGCCATGCTACGCCCACACCAGCAAGGGGGCTCTCATGACGGATTCGAACGACCGTGGCCGCATCGTATGGTACGAGTTGATGTCCACGGATCCCAGCGCAGCTATTACGTTTTATACGGACATCGTCGGTTGGACGACGCAGACCTGGGATACCAGCGGCCATCCGTACACCATGTGGCAGGCGAGCCAGGGCAACCTGGGCGGTATCATGGAACTGCCTGAACCTGCAAAACAAATGGGCGTTCCGCCGCATTGGCTGGCTTATGTCTGCGTGCCGGACGTCGATGCCAGTGCGGCGGTCGTCCGGTCGCTGGGCGGCCACGTGCATGTTGCACCCACGGACATTCCAAATGTGGGTCGTTTCGCGGTGATAGCAGATCCGCAAGGCGCGGCATTGGCCCTGTTCGCGAGCCAGGATGCGATGCGCGAGCACGATCGCACCAAACCCGGCGAGTTCATGTGGTCCGAGTTGATGGCGAACGACCACGAGGCGGCTTTCGCGTTCTATCAAGAACTGTTCGGCTGGGAGCGGTCAGACGAGTTCGACATGGGCGACATGGGCAAGTATCTGCTTTGGGGGCGAAAAGGCGTACAACTCGGCGGCATGATGACCAAACCGCCGACCATGACGATGCCACCCGCGTGGCTGCACTACATCCACGTGGCCGACCTGGACGCGGCGTTGGCCAGGGCGAAGGCGCGCGGCGCGCAACTGCTGAATGGGCCGATGGAAGTGCCGGGCGGGGCGCGCATTGCGCAGTTGCTCGACCTGCAAGGCGCGGCGTTTGCCCTGCTGTCCGGCAAGCCAGCGTGACGCAAAACCGTTGACCTTCTGCCGTGTCTGCCACACCCTGAGCGCCCGGTCGTGAACCGGTAGGGGGTGCAGATGGCGCACATGTCGACCCGGCGCAAGCTCGCAATTGCCACGTGGAGTGCCGCGAGCGAAGGAACGATCTTCGGCAAGCTGACGATCGATGCCACGCAAACGTTGGCTTATATCGAGCACTTGAAAGCGACCACGGGCGAGAAGGTCAGCGTCACGCATCTGGTCGGCAAGGCGGTCGCGCTGGCACTGGCGCAGGCGCCGGATCTGAACGGCCGCATCGTGTTCGGGCGCTTCGAGCCTTTCCAAAGCGTGGACATCACGTACCTCGTCGCCCTCGAAGGCGGCAAGGATCTGGCCAAGGTCAAGATCGCGAACCTCGATCGCCGGCCGGTCACGGAAGTGGCTCAGGAACTGCGGCGTCGTTCCGACAAGCTTCGTGCCGGTCAGGATGAGGAATTCGAGAAGAGCAAGGGCCTGTTGCGCGTGCTGCCGACCTGGCTGCTGCGGCCCATCGTGTTCGCCATCGGCTGGTTGACGGCGGCGCTGGGTATCAGCGTCAAGGCATTGGGATTGGAGGCGTTTCCCTTTGGTTCCTGCATCGTGACCAGTGTCGGCATGTTCGGCATCGAAGAGGCGTTCGCGCCCTTCACGCCTTTTGCCCGCGTGCCCGTGTTGTTGCTGGTGGGGGCCGTGACGGATCGGCCGGCGGCGGTGGATGGCAAGCTCGTGATCCAGCCGCAGTTTACCCTGACAGCGACCCTGGACCACCGCTTCATCGACGGCCAGCAGATCGCGACGATCGGCAAGGTCGTGCGCGCGGTACTCGAGGATCCGTGGCAGCTCGAAGCCCGACCCGCCGAGCCGACCGGAGTCGCCGAAGTGGCCGCGTAGCATCCAGGATCGCTGCTTGCTGTTCAACTCCTTTCAATTCGCGTTCTTTTTCGTGCCCGTGCTGGCGCTTTACTGTCTTGCCGATCACAAGTGGCAGAACCGCCTGCTGCTCATCGCCGGCTACCTCTTCTACGGCGCGTGGGATTGGCGCTTCCTGGGCCTGCTCATGCTCTCGACCTGCCTGGATTTCGCCATCGGCTGGCGGATCGGCCTGGCGCAAGGCAGCCAGCGCCGCGCGTGGATTCTGGCAAGCATCGGCGTGAACCTGACGATCCTGGGATTTTTCAAGTATTTCAATTTCTTCGCCCAGAGCTTCGCCGATCTCGTCAGCCTGTTCGGCCTGCATGTGTCGCCGTTCGCGCTGCACGTCGTTCTGCCCGTGGGCATCTCCTTCTACACATTCCAAGCCCTTAGCTACACGATCAACGTCTACCGTCGGCGCATGCCGCCCGCGTCGAGCCTGCTCGACTTCGCCCTGTACGTCTCCTTCTTTCCGCAACTGGTCGCCGGCCCCATCGAGAAGTCGCACAACCTCCTGCCGCAAATGCAGAATCCGCGAACCGTCACCCTCGAAGGCATCTACGAGGGCGCCTACCTCGTCTTTTGGGGCTTGTGCAAAAAGGTCTTTGTTGCCGACAACATCGCACGCATTGTGGACGCCATCTTTCGCGGCAACGGCGATCACAGCGGTTTCGAGTACCTCATCGGCGCCTACGCTTTTACCTGGCAGATTTACACGGATTTCTCAGGCTACTCCGACATCGCCAAGGGCCTTGCGCGCATGATGGGCTTCACGCTCATGGTCAACTTCGACACGCCGCTCTTCGCTCGCAATCTCATCGACTTCTGGCACCGCTGGCACATCTCGCTCTCCACGTGGTTTCGCGACTATGTCTTCATCCCCTTGGGCGGCAGTCGCGTCAGCCGCTCGCGGCGTGCATTGAATCTGATGATCGTCTTTTTGGTCAGCGGCCTCTGGCACGGCGCGGCCTCCAAGTTCATCATTTGGGGTGGCGTGCACGGCATCGCCCAGGTCGCACTCAGCCTCCATGGCAACACCATTGATCGTGCGCTCTCCTGGATTCCCACGTCCATGCGCAGAGTTGTCGGCGTCATTCTGACCTTCCACTTCGTCGCTTTCGCGTTCGTGCTCTGGCAGACCGACGGACTCGTGCAGTGGCTCGGCGTTATGCGCAGCATCTTTGCAGACTTCCGCTTCAGCGGCGCCTCGGCCGGCCAACTTGGCAAGCTCGCTGCCTTCGTCGCGCTGCCGTTCGCCTACGAGTTCGCGCAGCAGAGCGGCCGCGACATCTGGATGCCGCTGCGCTGGACGGTGCCGCGCCGTGCGTTGCTCTACGCCGTTTTCCTGTTCTGTCTGGTGCGCTTCGGAGCGTTCGAAGGCGAGCAGTTCATCTACTTCCAGTTTTGAGGCAGGCGCCGATGCATTTCAAGCTCCCCCGCGCCGCCCTGCTGGCCGTCGTTGGCTGGGCCCTGGTGACGTTGGTCGGCTATGCCGTTGTCCGTCTGCAGTCAGACACGTCCAAGAAGACCCTTGTGTTTGTTGGGGATTCCTTCACGGGCAACTACCGCTTTGCCGCGCCGCAGCGCCTGCAGGATCTTGCCGAGACGGCCCTGGCGCCCGCCTGGCAGGTCTTCAACTACGGCCGGCCAGGAGCATTCACCCTCGACATCCTGCTGCAGTTGCAGCAAGCGCAACGGCTGACTGGCCGCGTGGATGCGGTCGTCCTGCCGCTCTTTGTCAGCAAGTTCCTGGTGACAGGCCCTTATGCGCGTCTCGACGAGCGCGGCGACAACCTGCGCTGGCTGCAGCTGGACGCGACTGCGTGCGATATGGTGGCGACGTTCAACATGGAACTCTGGAAGAAGCTGGCCATCCACAAAGCCGGGCTTCTGTTCGGGGTCTATGATCTGTTGCAGTATGCCTACATCGAATCCGTGCAGAGCCCGCAGGAACGCGCACAGATGCGCGCCAGTCCGCCCGAGCGGCGCGTCGCCATCCAAGCCCACGTGATCGGGCACGCCAGGACTTGGGACACGGTCGATTTGAAGCAGTCGAACTTCCTGGACAGTCCCGCGGCGCGCGATCTCGAACTGTTCGTTTCCCATGCCAAGGCCGAGCGCATCGCGGTGCTGATCGCTTTGATTCCTAACGGAGATCCGGAGGAAATTGCGCTGCAGTTTTCGCAGCGCGCCAAGGCCAACCTGCAAACGGCGCGCACGCAGATGCTGGACTGGTGCCACAAGCACGGCGTGGCTTCGGTAGACCTGACCGATCGGTTAGGAGGCCATGTCTACGACGATTTCACGCACCTGAACGACGTGCGCGGCAACCGCGTCATCGTCGCTGCCGTGCAGCGCTGGGTGGCAGACGGTACGCCGATGGCGCAGATTGCCAGCGGGCCGCCGACGGATCTGACCGTTCGGTCTACTTCCCGTCCTGAATGACAGCACCCAGCCCGTCCAACCGCACAAGTGTCATCGGCGCCTGCACGCTGGCTGGGTCGAAAGGTCTGCCCTGTTCCTGTGCCTCGTGCGCCAGAACCTTACGGGTCTGTTCGAGATCCATGGGCATCTTGCGGACCTGGCCTTCCGCGACGGCATGTTTGCCAATGGCCGTAACGGGGAAGGTCATGACACCGTCGGTGACCTTGAACTTGAGGGTCTGCCCGGGCTTGTCGGACTTGAGCGCGAACCAGCAGCCGCGCATGCGGCACACATCTTCGACGTCGCCTTCGACGCGGACACGCTGGCCGACCCACTTGTCGGGATTGGCCATGAGTTCGCTGATCTGTACCGACGTCGGCAATGTCACGCCGCCGCCATACTTCGTGCCCGGCAACGTCACCTCAGGTCCGTGGACGGCTGCGACCTTGGGATCGATCGCGGTCGCACACGCTGGATTTTGCTCGTGGTTGCACGCCAAGGGCCGCTCTGTGCCAGGCGGTGCCGTCAAGGCGTGCGGTGCACTATCCTTGGTGGCGAGCGGCGCGGCGACAGCAGGGCCGATCGTGGCGCCCGCGGCAATGGCCGGTCTGGCCGGTGGCGAGGTTTCTTCACACGCAGGCAGCGCGATCAGAAGGGATCCAAGCAGGACGGACATAGCTCGCATGATCAACTCCGGATTTGGCAACGCCGTCGGCTCAAGAGGAACAGCGGGGCAAAAAGGGTAGCACGGATGTGCGGCGCAGGCAGCAAGGGGCAAGGGCCGACCGCTTCAAAACCTCGTGCGGCGTGCTAGTCTCTGCGCCCCGAGGGCCACAACGCTTTGGCCCGCACGAGGCCGTCATGCCCGAATTCCACTACCAGGATCTGCTGCCGCTGGGCGCCGACACGACACACTACCGCCTGCTGACGACGGATTTCGTCACGGTTTCAAGGCTCGGCGATCGCACCTTTCTGGACGTCGCGCCCGAGGCGCTGACCCTGCTCGCGCGCACTGCGATGCGCGACATTGCCCACCTGCTGCGTCCGAGCCATCTGGCGCAAGTGCGCGCCATCTTGGACGATCCGCAAGCGTCGCCGAACGATCGCTTCGTTGCGCTTGAACTGCTCAAGAATGCGGTGATTGCTGCCGACGGCGTGCTGCCGTCGTGCCAGGACACCGGCACGGCGCTCATCATCGGCAAGCGCGGAATGGGCGTCCTCACGGACGGGAATGATGAGGCCCACCTCAGCCGCGGTGTCTACGATGCGTATCTTGCCGGAAATCTGCGCTATTCGCAGAACGCGGCCTTGGACATGTACCGCGAAGTGAACACCGGGACCAATTTGCCAGCGCAGATCGACCTGTTTGCAACCGACGGGGATGCCTACAAGTTCCTGTTCATGGCCAAGGGTGGCGGCTCGGCCAACAAGACGTACCTGTACCAGGAGACCAAAGCGCTGCTCAACCCCGAGAGCTTGCTGAAGTTTCTCGATCAGAAGGTGCGCTCGCTGGGCACCGCCGCCTGTCCGCCCTACCACCTCGGCATCTGCATTGGCGGTACTTCTGCGGACTTGACCGTCAAGACGTCCAAGCTGGCCTCGGCGCGCTACCTCGACGCGCTGCCGACCCACGGCAACGAGCACGGCCAGGGCTTTCGTGACCTCGAACTCGAAGCCCAGGTCCTGCAGCTCACGCAGCGCACCGGGATCGGCGCGCAATTCGGCGGCAAGTATTTCTGCCATGATGTTCGAGTGATTCGCTTGCCGCGCCACGGTGCCTCGTGTCCTGTCGCGATTTCCGTGTCCTGTTCGGCAGATCGCCAGGCCAAGGCCAAGATCACCAAGGATGGCGTGTTTCTGGAGGTGCTGGAGACCGATCCGGCGCAATATCTGCCGCAGCCGCGCGGCACGATGCCGGCGGATCACGTCGTGCAGATTGATCTGCACCGGCCGATGGCAGAAATTCGCGAAAAGCTGGCGAGTTACCCGATCAAGACGGCGCTCTCGTTGAGCGGTCCCATGATCGTGGCGCGCGACATCGCCCACGCCAAGTTCAAGGAGCGGCTCGATCGCGGCGAAGGATTGCCGCAATACCTCAAGGATCATGCCGTGTATTACGCGGGTCCGGCCAAGACGCCGCCCGGGTATGCATCCGGCTCGTTTGGCCCGACGACCGCGGGGCGCATGGATGCCTACGTCGACCAGTTGCAGGCGGCGGGCGGCAGCCTGGTGATGGTCGCCAAGGGCAACCGCTCCAAGGCCGTCACCGATGCCTGCCAGAAGCACGGCGGATTCTATCTCGGCTCAATCGGCGGCCCTGCGGCGCGTCTGGCGCGAGATTGCATCAAGAAGGTCGAAGTGCTCGAGTACCCTGAGCTGGGCATGGAAGCCGTGTGGAAGATTGAAGTTGTTGATTTTCCGGCATTCATTGTTGTGGACGACAAGGGCAACGACTTCTTTGCCGACATCGCCGGGACGCTGGGCCAGAAGGTTGGCGTCAAGAGCTAGGAGATGTCAGCGCGGCGCCAACGAGATGCCGCGGAACGCGGCGGTGCCTCCAGCGACGATCGCGGCGGTCGCATCCGCAAAGCTCGGTGTGCCCGTGTCGGTCAGCAGCATGATCCGGTTACCTGACGCCGTCGTGGTCGTCACGGCAAGTTGCACCGCTGTGCCATTCCACCAGCCCGTCACACCGCGACAGCCCGTGCCGATCAGGCCGGTGCTGTAGGTTGCCGCGATCGACCACGCGCCCCCAGCGGCCTTGGTCCACTTCTGCAAGCCGGGTGTCGTTCCGGTGTTGCATAGGTAGACGAGATCATAGCCGGTTACCGCCGAGTCCGTGTCGAGCATCGTGAATCCTTGCGGTGCGGTGCCAGCCCGCGTGAACAGGGCGCTGCGCGTCGCATTGTTGTCGGGCAGGGCCGTCCCGGTTTGATAAAGGCTCGTCCCGTCGGCGAAGTACAATTGCCCGCCAAAGACCGCGGTGACGTGAGCAACGGGCCCCGCCGTCAGCGGATCATAGACGCTTGATCCATCGCCGACCGAACCGAATGCATAGTTGCGCAAACGCGGCGATTCAGCTCCGCCGGCGCCATTTCCAGCGCCAGCCATCCAGAATTCACTCCCGTCGTAGGTGGCGGAGGAACTGGGGCTGCCCCGCATGTAGTTGCTGCTTCTGGATGAACCGGTCGTCGTGTCGATCGCGCCGCCGTACGTGATGCGCGCGATCGAGCGGTTCGGGTTGTTGCCATTCGAGGTGGTGACGTTCGTCGTACCGGCTGCCGTATCATAGCCGGCCAGCGTCACGTAGGCTGCAGCCGTGGCGCCCGCGCGCGACAGGAACCCCTCAACCGCTGCCGTTCCAGACAGCGTCAAGCGCCGGTTGGAGCCGCTGACCGCGGTCGGCAATGCCAGCGCCGCGCCGGCGGATGCGCCGTCGTTGGCCCAGAACTTGTCGATGAACACGGCGGTCGCATTCGCCGACGCCGTGCTGAGCCGAACCGTCCACAACTGCTGTGTGCACGCGCTGTTGTGGCAGCGGCCGTAGTCGATCACGCTGGCCGGATTCGTGTACGAGCACTCCGTGCCGTCCGCGACCACGGCGTGTGTGGGAGCGCCCGAAGCGCAAGAGTCGGTCGTGCACTCGTTGCCGTCATTCGTGTCCGTGTTGTCCGCGACGCTTTCTGTCGCGCCAGCGCCGTCGCATTGGATCTTCTGGCAGTCGCCTGCCGTCTGCGTGATGCCCGTCGTCGTGCCCTGCGCGATGTTTTCGGTACCACAGGCGTTGGTCGTGCAAGTGCGGGTCTGGCATGCCGAGTCCGTGCCGCAGTCCGCCGCGACGTTGCAGGCGACACATGCGCCAGACGCGTTGCAGACACTGCCGCCCGTCGTGCACAAGACACCGAGCGTCTCTGCCGTGTGCAGCGGAGTGCCGGTTGCCGAGCAGCCCTCGATCGTGCAGTCCTCATCGTCGCTCGCGGGAATGTCGGCCAGGTCGATCTGGTTGGCCGTGCCGCCGTTGCCATCGCATTGAATTTCGTGGCAGTTCCCGGGCGTCTGCGAACCAAGCGCTGTGCCGTCGGCGACGTCGTGCGTCGTGCACTGGTTCGCGTCGCACGTGTAGGAGCGGCAATCCGTGGCACTGCCGCAATCGGCCGGCGTTACGCAGGCGCCGACAATCGCGTCGCAGCCGTTCACAGCTGCGTAGTTGTTCGTGCAATGAAAGAAGATCGGGTTGCCGCATCCGCCGTTGTCGGACGCGCACTCGTCGATGTCCGTGCACGCTGCCGTACCGGCGTTGCTGGCGCAGGTCACCAGGCTGGGGGCGCCGCAGCCGCCGTTGGCGGTGGCACAGGGGTTGACACCGGCACAAACTCCCGCTGTGCACACATCACCGGTGGTATCGGCGCTTGCGTCATCGCAGCCAGTCCCGTTGTCCTTCGCCGGATTGCTGCAAGCGCCGGTGGCATGGTCGACGCAGACGCCAGCCGTGTGGCATTGGTCCGGGACCGCGCAGGTCACACCGATGCAATGGTCGATACCGGCACAGGTTCCCGCCGTGCAGACATCGCCGGTGGTGTTGGCATCGCTGTCGTCACAACCCGTGCCGTTGTCCTTCGCTGGGTTGCTGCAAGCGCCGGTGGCATGGTCGACGCACGCGCCGGCCGTGTGGCATTGGTCCGGCACCGCGCAGGTCACACCGATGCAATGGTCGATACCCGCACAGGTTCCCGCCGTGCAGACATCGCCGGTGGTGTTGGCATCGCTGTCGTCACAACCCGTGCCGTTGTCCTTGGCCGGGTTGCTGCA
>Ga0172370_10005062_pt1 | contig 17200 bp, 11 predicted proteins | sample LakKiv5m_FD_114538 | JGI IMG/M metagenome (GOLD analysis project Ga0172370, IMG submission 114538) | Freshwater microbial communities from Kabuno Bay, South-Kivu, Congo - kab_022012_11.5m | ecosystem: Environmental > Aquatic > Freshwater > Lake | place: Democratic Republic of the Congo...
AATAACTTTGTTGAGGTAGGTCGGGGGCTTGTCCCCCGACAAATCGTGCGGGGGGACGAGCCCCCCGCCTACCAAAGGTTAAATTAAATGGGACTGGTCTAATCGTTAAGGAAAGACTACCCACACAAAACAGCGAAGCGCCTTAAAATATTTTTCAAATTTTTCCCGGATTGTTATTCTGAACAAAGTGAAGAATCTCTAAATAATAAGATTATGCCTTACTTAGTCATATATGGTACTATACATAAGTTGAATGAGGTTTTAATGGAAAACTTGCTAACTTGTAAACTTGTTTACTTACTGACTTCATAATGCGGATACTGATAATAAATTTCACCCGGATGGGGGATTTACTGCAGACGACGCCGTTGATAAGCGGATTGAAGCGAAAATATCCGGCGGCGGAAATTACTATACTGGCGCAGGAGAGTTTTCGGCGGATTTGCGCGGGGATACCGGGCGTGGATAAGACTTTGTCTTTCGATGCGGAGGAATATGTGGCGCGGTTATCGGATGAACGGAAGTCGGTGGAAGAAAATTATTTGAAATTATGGCGGTTTCTGAAGAAAGCCGGCAGCGATTATGATCTGGTCGTCAATTTATCGCATAGCAATTTATCCGGGATAATGGCTTACATCATCGGCGGAAAGGATTGCCGGGGGATAGTGATGACGGATAACGGCAGGTTTGTGGTGAAACATCCCTGGATGAATTATTTCTTTTATGTGACGGCGCACCGAAAGTATAATACTTTCAATTTAGTGGATATGTATAATTTGACCGGGGAAACGGATTTAAGCGATAGCAAGCTATATTACAAGGTTCCGGAGGAGTTAAAGAGTTATCCTGACGAGGTTTTAAACGGCAGAGGGAAAGAATATGTCGGATTTCAGTTAGGCGCTTCGACAGAATCACGGCGCTGGCCGCCGCAATATTTCGGCGAACTGGCGGAATTGATCAGAAGAAAATACGGCTGCGAAATAATCGCATTTGGTTCCAATTCCGAAAGGGATTTACTGCGGGAGATGCGGGAAATTTATCAAGGTCCCTTATTCGATATGATGGGAAAAACGACGATTCCACAGTTGGCGGCGTTACTATCGAGATGTAATTATCTGATAACTAACGACACGGGGACGATGCATTTGGCGGCGGCGGTGGGGACGCCGGTAATCGCGGTTTTTCTGGGGGAAGCGAGGTGTTCGGATACAGGACCATATACGGAAAAAGCGCTGATTTTGGAAGCGAATATCGACTGCGCGCCGTGCGAATATAATACCAAGTGTGAACATTACCAATGCCGGGAGTGTATTCTGCCGGAAGATATTCTATTTGCGATGGAGAATTTTAACAATTTGACCGGGAAAACAGTTGAACAATTGAAAGATGTTCCCCGCTGGGGAAAAGTGCGGCTTTACCGGCCATCGTTTGAAGCGGATGGATTACTGAATGTAATCCCGCTAATCAAACGGCCGCTCACGACATTGGATTTTTTCAAGATAAGTTACCGTAGGATGCGGAAAGAGATTCTAAGTATACCGAATAGCTATAGAACCGGTTATAATACATATTTCCTCCCGCATGAAGCGGAACAGATGACCGCAAAATTGACGGATTTCCTGGATTTCTTAACCAGATTGATGCGTTTATTTCAAAAAGCGATAAGTTTAATCGACGATTTAAAGCAAGTGACATCAGCGCCTTTAAAAGATAAGCAGAAGATATTGATATTGTCGAAAATATTGATGATGGTGGACGATGCGCTTTGGCAGTATGAATGGTCGAGCGAAGAGACATTACCTATATCCAAATCGACGCGATTGCTGATAAGGAATTTGGAATCGAAGGATTCTGAAATTGTGATGAGCACAATTCGTAATATTTATGCTATGGCGGAAACCGGATGCAAATTGGTAATTAAGGATGTGGAAGATTATTTAAATACCAGTAACAAGTAACAAGTAACAAGTAACAAGCAGCAAGCGCCAAGTGGCAAGTAGCTGGTAGCAGGTGTCTTGTAGCAAGTGGCAAGTATAAGTTGAAAGTAAAAGTAAAAAAGAAACAGTACCGGTTTGGACAAGGATAAGTGAAAATTTTTGTTTTTGACTTTTGACTTTCAGACTTGTGGACTTGTGGACTTGCGGACTTTCATTTGAAAAATGAACAGCATATTAATCATAAATTTAGGGCGGATGGGGGATTTGCTGCAGACAACGCCGATGATTACTTTCCTAAAGGAAAGGCATCGGGAGACGCGGATAGGTTTGCTGGCGGCGTCAAATTTTAAGGAGACGGTGCAGGGAATGCCGGATGTGGATATGGCGCATTTGCTGGATTTGACTGATTATATGCTGCCCTTGAAAAGCGGCGGATTGAAGGAGAATTACGATAGATTCACCGGATTGATCGAGGAATTGAAGTCACACAAATATGACAAAGTCTTCAATCTAACGCATAATCGTTTGGGGGCGGCGTTGTCTTCGCTGATATGCGAAGATGTGACCGGATTGAGGCTGGATAAGAGAGGCCATCAGTATGTGGATAATCCCTGGCTGTCGCTGTTTTTCAACAGCAATATCAACCGGGGATTGAATCAGTTCAATCTGGTGGATTTGTATAGATTAGCGGCGGGATATGAGAAGAAATTCCGGACGGCGGAAAATTCCCGGTTAAAATTTGTCGTCACTCCATCGGACCACGCGGCGGCGGAGAAATTCTTCCGGGAAAATGGAGTCGATCCGGAGCGGAAGATTATCGGAATTCAGGCGGGCGCTTCAGCCGAAGCTAAAAGATGGCCGGAAGCGAGTTTCAATGTTGCGGCAAAGAGACTGGCGGAGGAATATACCACTGTGTTTTTCGGCAGCGCCAAGGAGCGGGAAATGGTGGAAAAAGCTTCCCGCGAGGTGAAAAATGCGGTAAATTTGTGCGGAAAAACCGGGATTGGCGCTTTAGCGGCGGTTTTACAGCGGTGCAGTTTGTTGATTTCCAACGATACCGGCACTCAGCATCTGGCGGCGACCGTGGGGACGCCGGTGTTGTCCTTGACAATGGGCCCGGCGTTAGCTTCGGAAACGGGGCCTTGCGGAGAAGGAAATATTGTAATGGAACCGGATTTGGAATGTATACCCTGCAGTTATACCGATAATTGCCAGGATACGGTTTGCCGGAGGGTGATTTCACCGGATTTAATAGTGTGGCTGGCAAAGCGGATGGTGAATGGCACGGATATAGAAGATATTCCCGCTGAATTAAGCCGCAATGTCCGCATTTCCCGCACCGGATTCGATGAAGAAGGATTGTGGGAATTGCAGCCGATTAAAGCTTCCCGGGTTGGACTCAGGGAAAGGGTAAATATTGCCTATCGGAAGACTTGGAAGGAATTGATAAGTTCCAATAATATAAAGTACATAGATGATGCATCTTTAAATGGCAAAGAAATTGCAAAAGAGTTGGAAGGGGTACTCTTTCATTTGCAAAGGCTATTGGAAGCAAGCTTAGAAGGTGTGGAGCAGTCGGCTGTTTTAAAAAAGCTATCCCGGAATCCAGCACTCGATTTAACGGCGATCAGAAATACCGGTGAAAAAATCGCGCAGATCGATAGGAATATCGCCTGTGTGGGGGAAAATTGCCGGGAGCTTCGGCCGGTAGTTTGGGATTTCAATTTGGGTAAGGAAGCGCTGCCGGAAGGTGAACTAAACATTATTGCGGAAAAAACGGAGGGGCTTTACCGGCGTTTGAATATGGCGGTTTTGCTCTTTAAAAAATATTTGATTACGCAGTATTCTGATAGCATAGAACCAGTTTCAACGCCTTTGGTCAAAACGGAAAAATCCGCAGCGCGGGTATTGACTATCGATGCGCCGTATTTTGTCACCGGGGAAATTATCCGGGGATTGAAGAAAGCGGGGGCGGAAGTGGATATATTCGGATTGGACAATAGTTACAAGAACAATCCTCAGGCGGGTGCGATTTTCATAGAAAAGCTGGTAGACCAGTTAAGGAAAAACCGGTCGGATTTTTTGCTGACGGTCAATCATCTGGGTTTCGATGCCGAAGGATTTTTGCTGAAAGAGTTGGAACGGCTGGAGATTAAATCGGCGGTTTACTATGTGGACAGCCCTTTGTTCATTTTGGACGAACCGGAGAAATTAGTTTCCGACCTATCGGTGATTTTCAGCTGGGATGATTATTATCTGGGGAGATTGAAGGCTTACGGATTCAGGAATTTGATATATTTGCCGCTGGGAACGGATGAAACGGTGTTCCGGCCTCGGGATAAGGGGCAAATTCCTTTGGAGTATCAGCCGGAAATCGGTTATGCGGCGGACAGTTTGAATTTGCGGGCGGCGGAACATTCAGGATATTTGACAGCGGAAATGAATTCGGCTGCGGCGGCGGAAAAAATTTCCGCGGCGGTAAGCGTCAACGGAAAAGCGATACCGGAAATACTGGAAGAAGCGGCGAAGGATTTCAAGTTCAGTTCTGCGGCGCAAAGGCGGCATTTTTTAGCCGCCTGGATAATGAAAGTTCATCAGCCGCAGAGGCTGGAAGTCCTGCAAAAATTAACACCATTGGGATTGAAGATTTTCGGCGATGACGAATGGAAGATCCATTTCCCGAACGGGAGGCCGGAGTTAAGCGGCAGGCTGAAATATTACGAGCAATTGCCGCTGCTATATGCGGGGACGAAGATTGGCTTCGATTCCACCAGCCCGCAGATGCCGAGGGGAGTGAATCAGCGGGTGTTCGATATTCCGGCTGCGGGAGGATTTTTATTGACGGATTACCGCGAAGCGCTGACGGATATTTTCGATCCGGAAAAAGATATTGCGGTGTACAGGACGGCGGAAGAAGCTTACGACAAGGCGGAATTTTATTTAATGCGGCCGGAACTGCGGGAAAAAATGGCGCTTAAGGCCCGGGCGAAAATCTTAGCCGGGCACACTTATAAACACCGGGCGGAATTTATCATCAGGAAAATGTCGCATCCTTTTAACATAGACAGCGATTTTCTTACGGAGGCAAAACCGGCTGCCGGGAAAAGCACAGCGCAGCGAAGCGGTTTTCCCACCGACAGCTTGACCGAAGCTTTCCCGGAAACTATCGATATCCCGCGGGAACTATGCCGGCATATTTACACGGATAAACATTTGACCATAGCGCCGGAACGGGCGGCTTGGGTGGTGACGGATAAAACGGGAGCGGAAATAATCGACCGGCTGCATTCCGGGGATTCGATTGGACGGACGGCGGCTTTTCTGGCGGATGAATATGGGTATTCCTCTGCTGAAGCGTTGTTAAAAGTTAAAGAATTGATTGAATTATGCAACAAGCAGAATTTCCGGGAGTCTTTCGATACGGCAAGGCTGGATATAGACAAAAGAGCGCGGAATTTGCAGTTATTTTTAACCAGACGCTGCAATTTGAATTGCCGGCATTGCTATTTTTCCGCCGGCGAGCCGATGGAAAATGAATTAACGACTGAACAATGGAAAAGCGTCATCCGCAAATTCGCCAGATTGGGGGCGGGCAGTTTAGTGACTTTGACCGGCGGCGAACCGATGATGCGGAAAGATTTTTGGGAAATCGCTCAGGAAGCGGTGGATCAGGGATTGAAATTAGCTTTGCTTTCCAACGGCGGATTGATCCGCGATGCGGTCATTGCAGGTCGAATCGCCGACATGTTCGATATTGTGCAGATCAGTCTGGATGGAACTACGGCGGAAATCAACGATGCTGTCCGGGGAAAAGGTTCTTTCGACAATGCGGTGCGGGCGATAAGGCTGCTATTGGCGGAAAAGGTGGAAGTGGAAATGACCATGGTGGTATTGCCGGAAAATGTTCAGGATTTGGAAAGGAATTTGGCGGCTTTTGTTCAGTATTTGGGCGGCGGCAAGCTGAGATGCGCATTGGCAGTGGCGAATCCTAAGGGGAGGTTGAAGGGAAATTTAAACACCGATGCGGTCTCCTTAGCAGGGCGGGTATTGACGGCAGTGGGAGCGCAGAAATGGATGCGGCAGGGGAAATTTCAGCCGGGATGTACCATTTTTGGCTGTGAACTGGCGACATCGATCGTGGTCAATCCGGACGGTAAGATAGGGAATTGCCCGTATTTGAACTATAGCGGGCCGCGCAGCGCGCTGGAGGCGGATTTTGCCCGTTTAGTTTCCGAGGACTGCGCTTGGCATCGAGGGGCGATGGAAAAAAGCGCTAAATGCAAAGTCTGCGATTTAAGGAATTTCCAGTGCGGAGGGTGTCAGATTTTCGGTAAATGCGGTGAACAGACGAAGGCGAGGAATTATTACCGGATGTTGGAAGAGAAGTGAAAACATCGGCATCAGGCATCGGGCATTAGGCATTAGTAATTTGGGAATTCGGGAATTGGATGAACCTTCTTGGATCAAATTATAGTGATGTTTAATACCGTAGGTTTCACCTACGGCTATTAACATGCCACCGCTTCGCGGTGGAATTGACTATTAAAAGATATGATTTTCCCCGAAGGGGAAACCTGTGAATAGCCGGTGGTCGAAGACCACCGGAGTCAAACGAGCTACATCACATCAATGCCGAAGTGATTGCTCAATTTTTCAGGACAGCATTGTACAATAGCGTAAATAAAACAACAAATAGATAGAGGACAATATGATAAGCATAACCATCGACGGCAGAATGGAGCAGATGATTCTGCAGGGAGAAGCCACTTTGGGAGAGGTTTTGGAGAAATTATCGAAGCGTATTACCCAGCTGGGGCGGGTAATCACCGGGATAAAAATGAATGAACAGCCTTTGACCGAGGGCAGGCAGTATGATTTCAAGAATTTCCCGATCAGCAGTGTGGAAACCATCGAATTAAGCACGGTGGAACCGGTGAAATTGGCTTTGGAAGCGTTGGATTCGAGTAAAGAGCACATCGCGCAGCTCATCAAAACTTCCCGCAGAACGGCGGAATTGTTCCGGCTGGGAGATGAACTGGAAGCCAACAATCATTACTCGCGGCTGGTGGAAGGATTGCGCTGGCTGGTGAAAGGATTTGGCGCGATGACCGGGATGCTGAGCATCGACGAGAACGAAGCGGTGTTGAACGGCAAAGGACTGCGCTATTATCAGGACGAATTGCTGGCGCCGGTATTCGACAGTATGTATGACTGCCAGAAACGGGAAGACTGGATCGAACTGGCGGATTTGCTGGAGTACGAATTGATTCCGGCGCTGGAACAATGGGACGGCTTGGTGAACGCTTTCCTATCCCGGCTGAAAGCGGCTTGATGAAGCAGGCGGAAAACATAAATCATACCGAGACGGTGTGTAATCAAGTAGTCGCTTTAACCGAAGAATTTATCGGAAATAAGGCTCGGCATAATCCCGACGGACTCAGGCAGTTGATTTCCCGAAGGAGGAAATTGCTTGCTTTATTGGATGATAAAGCGCCGGCCAATTTATCCGGGAAAAAGTCGGCGGAACTTCTTCAGAAGATAAGAAGTCAAGAGGCGGCTTTAGCAGTCATAGGGATCGATATAAAATGCGATTTGGAAAAGACTTTGAATTCTTTGAAGCGCTCTACCTCAGTGTTTAAGAAAATGCGTTTGACTAAATCCTCGCCATCAAGGTTCATCGACAGGAAAAGTTAATTATGTGCGGAATAGCAGGAATATTGAATTATCAGGGCGGAGGCATATCTACGGAAGTGTTGTCGAAGATGACGGATTCGCTCATCCACCGAGGGCCTGACGACCGGGGTGTTTACGCCAATGATTTTATCGGATTGGGCCACCGGAGATTGGCGATTATCGATTTGGAAGGCGGTAGACAGCCGATGTGCGATATGAGCGGCAGATTCCATCTGACTTATAATGGGGAAATCTATAATTATAAGGAATTACGCCGGGAATTGGAAAGCCTGCATCACTGTTTCCGCACTTACAGCGATACGGAAGTATTACTGCACGCTTGTATGCAATGGGGGCAGCGAGCTCCGGAAAAGCTGAACGGGATGTTCGCATTCGCATTTTGGGACGATCAGGAAAAGCAGCTGCTGCTGGCCCGTGACCGGCTGGGGATAAAACCCCTATATTATACCAATAACGAGCATTATCTGCTGTTCGCTTCGGAGATAAAGGCGATATTGGAATTTCCCGGATTACCGGCGCGGCCTAATCTGCAGACTATCGCTTTCTATTTGTCGCATTATCAGACGGTGATGGGCGACGAAACTTTATTCAAAGGGATCAATAGCCTGGAAGCGGGATGCACGATGTTGGTCGAACCGGGGAAGATGACGCACCGCCGCTATTGGCGGCTGCCGATAGTTCCGGAAAGCGAAAAGCAAGATCGGGGAGAAAGTTATTATACTGAAGGAGTGCGGCATTTGTTGAGTGTTTCGCTGCAGAGGAGGATGATATCCGATGTGCCGTTGGGGGCGTATTTGTCAGGAGGAGTCGATTCGGCGATCTTGGTGGGATTGATGGCGGAAAGTTCCAAATTACCGGTGAAGACTTACGCTATCGGTTTCGAAGAGGAAGGATTCAATGAGTTCAAATATTCCGATATGGTGGCTTCGGCTTGGGGGACGGATCATACACAGATTGTGATTGAAGAGGACGATTATTTCAAGGCGCTGGGCGAAGTGATAGCTTTCAAAGACGGACCTTTGTCGGTGCCCAACGAAGTGCCGCTTTATCTGATGTCGAAGGTGTTGAAGAATAGCATTACCGTAGTAATTTCGGGGGAAGGCTCGGATGAGTTATTTGCCGGTTACGGCGGGATATTGCGTAGTCCTTTCGATTATTTAAGGAGTCTGCCGGAAGCTAATTTACCGGCGAAACAGCAGAAATTATTTGAAAAGGCGATGTTGAGATTGTACGGGAGGACGCAATTCAAGGACGAAGTGGATCATTTCCTGTCGGTCTACAGCTGGATGAAGCCGGAGGAATTGCGGACGATCTTCCATCCCGATCATTTTCAGCGGATGCGGGGATTTCCTTCGATTAAAAATTTCTGGCTGAATCAATTTTCCAAGGTCAAGGAACTGGATATCTACGATAAATATTTATATTTGATGGAGACGGTGCATTTGCCGGGGTTGCTGGGCCGGCTGGATAATACCACGATGGCGGCTTCGGTGGAAGGGCGGGTGCCTTTCACCGATCCGGAACTGCTGGATTTTGTGTCGCATATTCCCTTCAAGTATAAACTGCGTTGGAATTCGCCGATGTATGAATCGATGTGCGCCCGGCTGAATTCCTTCGAAATCGCGGAAACGATGGATACGACTAAATACATTTTAAAACGGAGTTTTGTGGATAAAGTGCCGCCGGAGATTTTGTTCCGCAAAAAGTACAGTTTTCCGGTGCCTTTAAATCATTGGTTCGGCAGCAGCTTATTGGACAGGCTGCTTGATTATACGGAAACTTCATTGCCGGATTTCCTCAGCCGCCAGGGAATAATCGACTGGCTGGGAAAAGCCAACGATGCGGACAAAGCGTTGAAGACCTGGATGGTGTTGAATTTGATAATGTGGTATGAGAAGTATTTTAAACGGAGCGGGGAAAAGATGTCGGAATTGCCGATGGCGGCGGTGGGTTAGTTCAATCGGCATTGGGCATTAACGCCAAGTGGCAAGTGGCAAGTGCCAAGTATCAAGTGCCCAGTGGCAAGTAGCAGGCAGTAAGTAGCAAGTAACAAGAAAAAGCTTAAAGCTCAAAGCTTAAAGCGAAAAGCAAAAGCAGGCCGCAGGCGAGGCGGTACTGCAAGAAAAGCACAGTTAAACTCAAGGTTGAAATAAATATCAAATAAATATTTAAAAAAACTTAAAAATCTTTTTAAAAATAGTTAAAGTTCTTTTACAAGTTGTCGATAATGTTATTGTAGGGAGATTAAGACCCGCAAAAAACACTCAGCAGTATCCTTTTGGAGTGAAAAACTTTTTTTCAGAGGCTAAAGTTTCTTAACGGCTTGCCGATAATAATTATAGGCATGTTAAGAAGTTTAGCGTTTTTCTATTGGAAAAAAGTAAAAAAAAGAAATACACCACTCCTAAAGGAGGAATTCAACAATGAGTATGCGGATCAATCACAACATCTTGGCCATGACCGCCCACCGCAATTTATGGGTGACTCAGAACGACCTCGACAACGCAGTTCAGAGACTTTCTTCCGGAATGCGGATCAATTACGCCTGGGACGATCCTACCGGCTTAGGGATCTCGGAACGATTCCGCGCCCAGATAAGCGGTATGACCGAGGCGGAAAAAAATGCCAACTACAATGTCAACCTGCTGGCGACGGCCGAAGGAGCTTTATCGGTAATCGATGAAAAGCTCGTTCGGATGCGCGCTATCGCCATTCAGGCTTCAAACGGTTCTTTGAGTTCAACCGACCGTCAGATTGCCAATGTGGAATTCCAGCAATTGAAGTCGGAAATCACCCGGATCGCCAATGTGACCAACTACAACGGTCTCAATCTGATCAACGGCGATTTCTCAGCTTCAACACTGAATTCCGGTTCCTGCTTGGCTTTAGGTTATAACAACTCCAGCACGAGCAACGATAACGGAATCAAATTCCACATCGGCGCTAACAACACCATCGGTGATGATTACTACTATGTCAACCTCGGCGGAATGACTGCGGATGCTTTGGGTCTGACCGACGCGGATGTCTGCGACACCGCTTCAGCCCAATCCTCCATCGATCTCATCGACGACGCCATTCAATCCAAGGATGTCCAGAGAACCTTCATCGGTTCTATGGTGGAAAGACTGCAAAACACCATTCTTAACTTGCAGATTGGTCAGGAGAATGCCACAGCTTCCGAATCCACCATCCGTGACACCGATATGGCTTACGAGATGATGAACTTCACCAGGGCGCAGATATTGATGCAGACCGGCATCTCGATGATGTCGCAAGCCAATATGGTACCCTCTACCGTGGCTGGAATACTGGGGTAAACGACTCGCTGAAATAGAGCCCCGGGCTTAGTATCTGACGGAAGGCGCACTCTGCCGCAAGGCGGACTGTGCCTTTCGTCGTTTATTTTTGTGGGAGTATCGAAAGTCGAAAGAAGTAGCAAGTAGCAAGTAGCAAGTTAAAACTGTGGTGTCGACTCTCTGCAGTTGACACCGACGCCCTGTTTTTGAGAGAATGCTGTCGACCACGGAGGATCGACAGCACGCATCTTTTTAAAGTATCAAGTGCCAAGTGTCAAGTATCTAGTGTTCTGTCCCACAATTAACTATCTAAATATTTTTCACATTTTTCCCAACTTGTCATTCTGAACGAAGTGAAGAATCTCTAAATAATAAGATTTTACCTTACATAGTCATTTATGGGACTAAACACTAGTGAAAAGCAAAAGCGCCAAGTATCCGTATTAGAAACCTGCCAAGGAAATATTCTCTTAAGAGAAAATAATGTCAGATAGTGCAGCGACCATATCCGGCCTGGTATCAGGCATCGATTGGGCTTCTACCATCGACCAACTGATGGCTATCGAATCGCGTCCGATTATGTTATTGGAGGAACGGAAGAGCGATTACGAGACCAAGCTGTCGATGTGGAATCAGCTTAACACCAGACTGCAGTCATTGGAAAGCACGGCGAAGAATCTGACCAGCAAGGACGATTTCGCTTCCCGAATCGCTACTTCCTCGGATACCGATGTGGTGACATTATCCGCGACGGGATCGGCATCACCGGGGACGCATGTCATCTCTTCGATAACCTCTTTAGCCCGGGCGAATAATTATATCGCCGGCACCGGATACGCCGATCCTGATTCGACTTTTGGGCAGGGGGCGGGTTCGTTTGTCATCAATTTAGCAGATCATCCGGACGGAGCGCAAAACATCACTTTAGCCTATGGCACGGACTATACCGCCACTACTACTTTAGATGAATTTGCGGATTTGATTAACAATCATCCCGATAATGAGGGATTGGTCACAGCTTCGATAATTAATGTTGGTTCGGGAGCGACACCTTACAAATTGGTCATTTCCGCCGCTAATACCGGCATGGGTTACCGCATAACTTCGATTGCCGATACCAGCACCGGATTGGCAATGGCACAGGGATTGACCGCCAGCGATTTGGTATTCAACATCGATTCTCTAAGTATCACAAAAAGTTCCAATCAGGTATCCGATGTGATTTCGGGGGTGACGATGAATTTCCTCGATTACGGGATAACTTCGGATTTGACCATAAAAGTTGAGAATGATAAAGCGACTATCAAATCGAATATAAATTCGGTGGTAAATTCCTATAATGATGTCAAGAGTTTTATCAATATGGTGTCGTCGTACGATGAAGAAAACGAAACGATGGGACCGCTGCTGGGGGATGGGAATTTATCATCGGTGCGGGCGAAATTAGATGCGATTATCGCCGGTTCGGTGCCGGGATTATCTTCCTCGGCGGATTTTACCAGTTTGAGTCAGATTGGAATTAAGACCGATGGCGAAACCGGTCTATTGACGGTGAGCAACAGCGTATTGGATGATGCTTTGGACGAGAATTTCGATGCGGTGGCGGATGTGTTTTGTGAAAAGACCAGTTCAAATAATAGTACCATTTCCTATATCCAGCGCAGCAATAAGACGCAGGCGGGAAATTTTGCCGTGGTGGTGAATTATAACGGCAGCGGGACTATAACTTCCGCAACCATAAACGGCGAGACCGCTAATATTTTAGGGACTTTAGTTCAGGGCGCATCCGATACCGACGCCGAAGGACTGCTGTTAAAATTCACTTGGCCGGGCAGCGGCAGTCAGCAGACAGCGAATGTCAATCTGAGTCTGGGAGTCAATTGCCAATTTGAAAATGAAGCAGACTATATTACCGGTGAAGAGTATCAGGAAGGTGAAGTCTATTGGGCGACTGACGGTCTGCAGGATTCCATCGACAATATGGATGAGCAAATAGCGGCGATGGATAGGCGGCTGGCGACTACTCAGGAAGCTTATGAGCGGCAATTCACTCAACTGGAAACGCTGATTTCTCAGTTACAGTCGCAGAGTTCATATTTGTCGGCGATTTTGTCCCAGTAAAAAAAAAGCATTGGGCATCAGGCATTAGGAAAAGCAGATGCGAGAAAGAAGTAGCAATTGGCAAGTAACAAGTAGCAAGTATAAAAAGGCATTGGGCATTAGTAAATGCAGATGCGGGATGCGAGGTAAAAAACTGAATTTGCTGCAGACTGCAGGGATTCAGCAGAACGGCGCTTTTGCTTTTCACTTGAACACTTGCCAACTTGAACACTTGAACACTGCTTTTAAATTTTGACAATTTTCGAAATAAGTAAATATCAGAAAAACAGGATCATCATCCCCAAGGAGTAATACTATGCCTCAACCGAATCCCTATTCAAAGTATCAGGATGTCCGGCTCTCCACAACTCATAAGGGCAATCTCATACTGATGATGTACGACGGCGCTATCAGGTTTTTGGAGGAAGCGAAGAAGAAGATGGCGGCGCGAGATTTTTCGGGAAGAGGTTTATATATCGACCGCGCTTTCAGCGCTATCAACGAACTCAGAACCAGTTTGAATTTTGAACACAACAAGCAGCTGGCGGACTCCCTGAATCAATTATACTTTTTTATGACCAAGCAGTTGTCGAACGCTACACTGAAGAACGACATTAAGTCGATCGATGTGGTGATCGAACTATTGAGAGGTCTGCGGCTGGCCTGGGAAGAAGCTTTGAAAAAGGAGACCGCGGCGAAGGCGGTGAGTGTGGCGGGTTTTAGCGCGTAATATGGGTCATTTTATGGTATAGGAATTGCAAGAAATTATTTAAAGTTCGATTTGAAATTAAAGTAAAGCTGTTTTAAAAAGTCATCGGGGAAAAAAATTCCCGGCAGCGCTTTAGTTTTGGACAAGGAGTCTTTTATGGGTATAGAATATTTAAAGCCGGCAAATAGCAGCAATATAGATATCAACCGGCTGACGCAGTCTGCGGAAAAGTCCGGCAAACCTTCCGGCGGGAAAAAAGCCGAGAGTAATGCAGAGGACAAGCTTATCATATCTTCCGAAGCGCGTAATTTACAACATACGGACAAAGTGGTGAAGGCCGCGTTAAGCGAAATGCCGGAAATCCGGGAAGACAAAGTGCTGGCGGCGCGGGAAAGGATGTCTGCTGGCGATTATTTCAGCGAGGATGGATTGGAAGATGCAGCAGATTCTCTGATTTCGCAGTTTTCCAAAGCTTCCCGCAAGGCTGAAGAATCGACGCTAAAAGTATTATTGAATAAGATGGAGGAAGAGCCGGAAATCCGGCGGGGGCAGATTCAGGAAGCGGCGGATAAACAAGCTGCCGGTTTTTATAATTCCGAAGACTCGCTCAAAAAGACCAGCGAACGACTTTGGATACCGCCGATTTATCGAAAATAGAGGGAATAGCGAGGGATGATTACAAAGCGGGCTTAGAGCCCGCTTTTTTGTTAAGATTTCGAGTTCAAGGGAATAGTGAAACTTTTCTCCGATTTCGGAGTGATAGTTGTGATTAGGTCAGCGCACATCGCTGCGGTTGGGGAAGAGTTTTTACCCCGCCCTGTAGGTCAGGAGAAAAACCTCGAACATACTAAGCCCTTTTTTCGTTTGTTTCATACCTCATATTCCGGAATAAAATGCCGCCGAATTTTCTCAAAAAGCTGGAAAACCGTATCATCCTGGGCGATGGAGCGATGGGGACATTGCTCTATGAACGGGGGATATATATCAACCGTTCTTTCGAAGGATTGAATTTAAGCGATATTCATCTGATCAAGTCGGTCCACCGGGATTATATCGCGGCGGGGGCGGAAGTCATCGAAACTAATACTTACGGCGCAAATCCGATGAAATTGGGGAAGTACGGGCTGGCGGATAAGACTTATGAGATCAATTTCATCGGCGCTCAGGCGGCGAAGCGATGTGCGGAAGAAGCTTCGGGAGTGATAGCAGCTGGATCGATAGGGCCTTTAGGGAAGCCGGTGGCGCCGATTGGAGCGATTTCCACGGATGAAGCGAAGGAAGCGTTCCGGGAGCAGGTACGGGGATTATTGGCAGGTGGAGTCGACCTATTTATCCTGGAAACATTTATTCAACTGCGGGAAATTACCGCCGCAATCGAAGCGATCCGGGAAGTATCGGATCTTCCCATTGCGGCGATGATGACTATCAATCAGACGGGGAAAACCGCTTACGGCCGGACGCCGGAAAATATCGCGGCTAAATTGGATACGCTGCCGGTGGAAGTGATAGGATTGAATTGTTCCACCGGGCCGAATACGATTTTGGAAGGGATAAAAAAAATGCGGCTGGCGACGCGGAAGCCCTTAGCCGCTTTCCCCAACGCCGGAGAACCGCAGGTAGTGGACGGACGGATCATCTATCTTTCCACCCCGGAATATTTTGCCGAATATACTAAGCGGATGATTCAGAACGGAGTGTCGTTCATCGGCGGGTGCTGCGGAACTACCCCCAAGCACATCAAGTTTATGTCGGCTGCGGTGAGAGCGCTGCAGCCGGAATCGGTCAAGAAGGAAATTGTCGTTTCTGTTATAAAAGAAGATACGGCGAAAACTCCGGAATTCAAGTTGGCTCCGGCGGGACAGCGTTCCCGGCTGGGGAAACTATTGGAAGAGAAGGCTTTTCCGGTGTCCTGTGAATTGAATCCCCCGCGCAATCCGTTGACAGATAAAATTATCAAACAGGTGGAATTACTACAGAAAGCAGGGATCGATGCGGTGAACATCCCTGACGGGCCCAGGGCTTCGGCGCGGATGAGTCCAATGGCTTTAGCGCATATCGTAAAATCTCGGACAGGGATGGGCACGATTCTCCATTACACTTGCCGCGACCGAAATATTTTAGGGATGCAGTCGGATTTGCTGGGAGCGGAAGCGATAGGATTGGACAATTTATTGATGGTAACCGGCGATCCGCCGAAATTAGGCGATTATCCCATGGCGACGGCGGTGTTCGATGTGGATGCTATCGGACTGCTGAAAATTGCTAATAATTTGAATCACGGATTGGATTTGGTAGGCAACCCGATAGGCAGTCCGACGGGATTTTTCTTAGGGGCGGGATTCAATCCGGGAGCCATTGATTTGGATTTGGAAATCGACCGTCTGCAGCAAAAAATCGCCGCCGGCGCGGAATATATTTTGACTCAGCCGGTGTTCGATTGGGAAAAATTATTGAAAGCTATAGATAAAACGGGAGGCGTCAAAGCGTATGTAATGGTGGGAATTCTGCCGCTGGTTTCATACCAGAACGCAGAGTTTTTCCACAATGAAGTGCCGGGGATGGAAGTGCCGGAACATATCCGCCAGCGGATGAAATGCGCTTCCGATAAGAGCAAAGAATACGCGGTGGCTGAAGGAGTTTCCATCGCGCAGGAGGCGCTGACTTCGGTGATGAAATATGTGCAGGGAGTGTATATAATGCCGCCCTTCGGCAAGGTCAGTTTGGCGGTGGATACGGCGGCGATATTGCCGGGGAGGAAGGCGATGGATGAGGTGGGAGGCTGATAGCGGGTGGCTGGCAGCTGGTGGCAGGTGGCGGAAAAGCGAATATCGAATGTAGAATGTAGAACTATTTGAGGATGACAAACAGTGCATATCGAATTTGTCATAGCTGACGGTGCGGAAAATTTCTCACGGATTCGAGAGCTATTCCTGGAATATCAACAGTCGCTGGGGATGGATTTGTGTTTCCAGAATTTTTCCCGGGAATTGGCGGAATTGCCAGGGGATTACGGAGAACCGGAAGGCCGGTTATACCTTATCCGATGTGACGATAAATTGGCGGGGTGTATCGCTTTGCGGAAAATGGAAAACGGCGTTTGCGAGATGAAAAGGCTCTATATTCGAAAAGAATTCCGTGGGTGGGGAGTAGGACGGAAAGCGGCGGAACTTATCATCGAACAGGCTGGTATGATGGGATATAAGACGATGCGGCTGGATACTTTGCCTTCGATGACGGAAGCGATAGCGTTGTATAAATCGCTGGATTTCCGGGAAATCGAACCTTACCGCTTTAATCCGGTGGAAGGGACGGTGTATATGGAAAAAAGTCTGAAAGTCGAAAGTCGAAAGTAGCAGCAAGTAACAAGTAACAAGTAAAAGCGATAAACTTATCTTATTATTCGAAATATGCTTCGTTTTGCGCATCCGAATTTAATCTGGCTGTTTTGGCTGGTATTGGCA
>Ga0172370_10005063_pt1 | contig 17199 bp, 12 predicted proteins | sample LakKiv5m_FD_114538 | JGI IMG/M metagenome (GOLD analysis project Ga0172370, IMG submission 114538) | Freshwater microbial communities from Kabuno Bay, South-Kivu, Congo - kab_022012_11.5m | ecosystem: Environmental > Aquatic > Freshwater > Lake | place: Democratic Republic of the Congo...
ATTCAATCGCCGTTGACGAAGCGCTGCTTGTTGGCAGACCCGATGTCACGATTTTAACTTCGCGCCCTGAACAGCCACAAACTGTTTTGCCGTTGGGCGACGTGGATGTATTAGAAGTCGCTTTGCCAACTCTGGATGAGATCACCGAAAGTTATTTAGAAATTTTCGACACCCAAACTCGAACCATCGTCACTGTTATCGAACTTCTCTCACCAGCAAACAAGCTCAACGATGATGGGCGCAAAACGTATCTCAAGAAACGCTATCGAGTTCTTGCCAGTCAGACCCATCTCATTGAAATTGATTTGCTGCGCGCAGGCGAAAAGATGCCGCTCGTCAAAGATGTGCCGAGCGATTACCGCATCTTGATCGCGCACGGCGAGCGCGGACGATTGTTCCCTTTCAGCCTTCGCAAAAAAATTCCGCCGTTCAATCTCCCGCTCCTGCCCGGCGATCCGCAACCCACAGTGGAACTCAACAACATTCTGCACGATGTGTATGCACGCGCTCGATACGATCTGAGTCTCGATTACACTCAACCACCCGCACCGCCGTTGAATGAAAACGATAAGGCGTGGGCAAAAGAGCTAATCGAAAAAGCGAAACGAGAGACAGAGTAAAATTCCGTCACCGTTAGCCAATCGCTAACGGTGATTTATGTCTCACACCCGCCCCATGCTTTATCAAAAAAAGATTCGATCCGAATTCGCCATCTTGGCGGCGATCCTTCTCCTCGCCGCCGTTTTTCGTTATTGGCAGATCAACGAATATCCCAAAGCGATTCACTACGACGAAGTGATCAACGGCTTGGTGGTGCAGGATTTGCTGCGCGGCATCTTGCCCGAACTTCTCACTTATGATCGCGCGCGGGAGCCGATCATCTTCTTTGTGATGGCGCCTTTCGTGTGGTTGTTTGGTTCAACCCCGGGCGCCCTCCGCGTGGCAACCGAGACGGTTAGCTTATCCGTCGTCATCGGAGTTTTCTTTCTTACGCGCGAGTTGTTTGATCGCAAGACTGCTCTTAGCGCCGCGCTCTTGTGTGCAGTAAATGTGTGGGCGAGCTATCACGGGAGACTCGCGACGAGATCGATCCTTGTGCCGTTGATGCTTACGTTGGCGTTGACGACGGGGGTAAAGGCGTGGCGTTCTTCAAACCTGACAGGTCTTACTCGCTCCGCTTCGCTACGGGGCGCTTCGCGAGACCTGTCGGGCTTTTCCAAGTGGAAATGGTGGATTGTCTCCGGCATCTTCTTCGGCGCGGTGTTTTACACCTACGCTTCAAACTTGTTCATTATCCCCGCTGTGTTCGTCACGCTGGCAGCGTTATTCGTTTATGATCGCAAGGCAGTGTTAGATCGCAAGTGGCAATTACTCACACTAGCGATCATTATGTTCGCCATCGGCACACCGATCTTTATTTTCAGATACACCCATCGCGCTTCGGGACCGGGGCGCCCCATGATACTTTCGGTGTTCTATGAGGGGCAATCGTTAGAAGATTTTGTAAAAACCTTCATCACACAAAGCGCGTTGATCGGGCGAATGTTTTTCATCAAAGGCGATCTGCAAATGCGGCATAACATTCCGGGCAGACCTGCGTTTGATTTTTTAATGGCGATCCCATTCATATTGGGAATCGTGTTTGGGTTGTGGAAGAAGGAGTGGCGCGCTAAAACAGTTTTTGCATTGACGTGGTTGGGTGTGTGGCTCATGCCATCCTTTGTGGCAAAAGACGCGCCGCACTTTTTACGTTCCAGCGGCGCGTTGGCTTTTGTCTTCGTCTTCCCGGCGTTGGGCTTAACGTGGTTGCGCGACACCCTGTTCACGCGGCTGAATAAAGTAACAAGTGTGGCACTCGTCGCCGCGCTCATCGGCGGCAGCACCCTGATCAGCGCCCGCGATTATTTATTCAGCGGCTTCTTATCGTCACAAGTTTTATACGAAGAATTTTTCGGCAACGACAGCAAACCTGTTTTGGAATTGAATCAAAAAATGAATTCGGGCTGGGTCGGCGATAATTTGATCGCCCTGCCCAAACCCGCAAACCCGCCGACGATTGAGGCGAGCAAACTGCCGCAGCCTTACGCGCAGTATTTAATTCCTTGGTTGTATGATCCTGATAAGCTGAGACAATATTGACCCCCACCCACCTCCCCCATCGGTGAAGTCGCCGATGGGGGAGGCAGGGAGGGGGTTATAAGAAAGACTCATGACTGACCAAATTATTTACTCGATGGTGCGCGTGAAGCGCATCTATCCCCCAAACAAAGAAGTCATCCGCGACATCTCGCTTTCGTTTTTTTACGGCGCGAAGATCGGCGTGTTGGGTTTGAACGGCGCGGGCAAAAGTTCGCTGTTGAAAATCATGGCAGGCGTTGACAAAGATTTTCTGGGCGAGACCATGCTCTCCAAAGGTTACACCGTTGGCATGTTGGAGCAAGAGCCGCAACTTGATAACCGGAAAACAGTGAAGCAAGTGGTGGAAGAAGCCGTCACGCCGATCAAAGAGATGTTGGCAAAATACGAAGACATCAACAACAAGTTTGCCGAACCCGACGCTGACTTTGACAAATTGATCGCCGAGCAATCGCGCCTGCAAGAAGAACTTGATAAACACGATGCGTGGAATTTAGACAACCGACTCGAAGTAGCCATGGACGCCTTGCGCTGCCCGCCCTCCGACACGCCCGTATCGGTTCTCTCCGGTGGCGAGCGCCGCCGTGTGGCGTTGTGCCGACTCTTATTAACCGAACCTGACATTTTGTTGCTCGACGAACCGACGAATCACTTGGACGCCGAATCGGTGGCGTGGCTCGAAAAACATTTGCAAGAATATAAAGGCACGGTGATCGCCGTCACACATGACAGATACTTTTTGGACAATGTCGCAGGTTGGATTCTGGAATTAGATCGCGGCTACGGGATTCCATGGAAGGGCAATTATTCGTCGTGGCTTGAGCAGAAGAAGACACGCTTGGAGCAAGAAGAGAATACCGAGACGAAACGGCAAAAGACTTTGGAGCGCGAACTCGAGTGGATTCGGATGTCGCCCAAAGCGCGGCAATCGAAAGGCAAGGCGCGTTACACCGCGTACGAAAATTTGTTGAGCCAAGAAAGTGAACAACGCCGCGAAGAACTCACGATTTACATCCCGCCCGGTCCGCGCCTCGGCGATGTAGTAATCGAAGCGAAGAAGGTATCGAAAGCGTACGACGATAAGTTATTGATCGAAAACATGACCTTTCAATTACCGTCGGGTTGTATCGTTGGCGTCATTGGTCCTAACGGCGCAGGCAAGACGACGCTGATGCGTATGATTACTTCACAAGAGAAACCGGATAGCGGCGCCTTTAAAATCGGCGAGACGGTGCAACTGGCGTATGTCGATCAATCGCGCGATACGCTCGACGGTGAAAAGAATGTTTGGGAAGAGATCAGCGGCGGCGAGGAGTTGATCACGCTTGGCGCGCGCAAGATGAACTCGCGCGCTTACGTCGCCAGTTTCAACTTTTTGGGAACCGACCAACAAAAGAAAGTAAAAACTTTGTCGGGCGGCGAGCGCAACCGCGTTCATTTGGCAAAGATATTGAGACAAGGCGCGAATGTATTGCTGCTCGACGAACCGACGAATGATCTCGACGTGAACACACTCCGCGCGCTGGAAGAAGCGTTAGAAGAATTTGCTGGCACGGCGATTGTCGTCAGCCATGATCGCTGGTTCTTGGATCGCATCGCCACGCACATCCTTGCCTGTGAAGGCGAGAGTGTAGTCAACTTCTTCAACGGCAACTTCTCGGATTATGAAGAAGATCGGCATCGCCGACTCGGCACGGACGCCGATCAGCCGCATCGGATTCATTACAAACCGTTGACGAGGTAAGCCCAGAACTAATTTATGTATAACGAAAAAATAATTTTGATTCTCCCCGCCTACAACGAAGAAGAAGCATTGCCGCCTCTCCTGCAAGCCGTCGCCGAGACGCGCCAAAATGCGCTGCCTAATCTCACGGTGACGGTTGTTGACGATGGCAGCAAGGACAATACCGCCCAAGTGGTGCGCGGCTTCAATCAAGAGTGGTGCAAACTGATTCAGCATCCGAAGAATATGGGGTTAGCGCAAGCGATGCGAACGGGAATTTCTAACGCAGTGGCGGCATCGCCTGAAGACGGGCTCATCGCCGCGATGGACGCCGACAACTCACATCAACCGCGCGAGTTGAGTCTGATGCTTAAAAAATTAAACATGGGATACGATGTCGTGATCGCCTCACGCTTTCAACCCGGCGCGCGCATGGCAGGCATCCCGCCGCATCGCCAATTGTTTAGCTGGGGTGTGAGCATCCTCTTCCAGATTCTCACGCCGATCCAAAACGTGCGCGATTACTCGTGCGGCTACCGTCTTTACCGCGCCAGCCTCTTGCGCCGCGCCCTTAAAGTCTGGGGCAACGTGGATGGCTTCATCACAGAACAAGGCTTTGCCTCGATGACCGAAATTTTGCTCAAACTCTCGCTCCTCAAAAATGCGAAGTTTGGCGAAACGCCAATGGACTTGCGCTACGACCGCAAACCCGGCGCGACAAAAATGAACGTCCGCAAAAATATCCAAGACATGTTCATCTTGGCGTGGCGGCATCGGCTAAGCCCGCAGAAGAAAATCAGTGAATGAGATAGAAACCAGAGATGAGAGTTTAGAGGTCAGAGGTCAGAGGCGGTCTTTCATTTTCCGACTTCTGACCTCTGACATCCTACTTCTAATCTTTTTCGCGCTCTCCCTTTCGCAACTCGTCTCCACTTCTCCTACCTTTGACGAAGGTTTTTACATTCTTCGCGGTTACGCTTTCTTCCGCACCGGGCATCTCATTCCGCTCGGGCATCCGCCTTTCGCGCAAACGCTCTCCGCGCTCGGAGTGATGCTCGAACCGAACCTGCCCGACCCGCGATCCCTCGATGGTTGGTCTACCGATCAATACGATACCGCGAGTCGCGACCTGCTTTGGCAGCGCGGACTCAACGCCACACGAATCGTCTTTCTCGCGCGTTTACCAATTTTGTTGATCGGGCTGATCGTCGGAGCGATCACGTTCAAGTGGGCAAAGGAATTATTCGGATGGACAAGCGGGATCGCCGCGTTAGCTTTACACGCCCTTTCGCCGAATCTCCTGGCGCACGCCGCCCTCGCCACCACCGATCTCCCCGTTGCCGCCTTCTATTTTTTCACTCTTTACTTTTTTTATCGTTTAACAAAAGACTTCCGAAGTCGCACAAACCGTGAAAACTTCGGAAGTCTCTCAAACGCCGCGCTCGTTGGCATCTCGCTCGGTCTCGCCCTCGCCTCAAAATTTTCGGCGCTGCTATTATTTCCCACTTTAATTCTTATCTACCTCATCCGTCACATAGCTCTAATAATTCGGCAAGACTTGTCATTCCGAGGAGTGCGAAGCACGACGAGGAATCTCATTGCGCTGTCCCAGAGATTCCTCGCCCCCAGGGGGCTCGGAATGACAAACCTCTTTTGGGGATTTTGGATTTTGGGATTTGGGTTTTTCACGTTGTGGTCAACTTACTTTTTCTCAACCGCCTTCACGCAATACTTCAGCGAACTCACTCACCTCAACCAACTCGCCAGCGAAGGGCATAACGCATATCTTTTCGGACAAATTTCAGATCGCGGCTGGTGGTATTACCACCTCATAGTATTTCTCGTCAAAACGCCCTTGCCCGTTTTAGTGCTGTTCATCATGGGCATCTTGCGTATTCCGCATTCCGTCACGCACCACTCATCACGCATCACGCTCCTTCTTATCCCCACCCTCATCTACTTCCTCGCCGCATCACTCACCTCACTCAACGTCGGCTATCGTTACTTGCTTCCAATCTTGCCACTGGTTCATATCATCGCCAGTTCAGTGGTGGGTCGCTGGTCGCTGGTTGTTGGCAATCGCCAATTCGTCATTCGTTACTCGTCATTCGTCATTTTCATTTGGCACATCACTTCAACTCTCTTCACTACGCCCAACTTCATTTCATACTTCAACGAGTTCGTTGGCGCAAACGGTTATAAAATTCTTTCCGATTCAAATACTGATTGGGGACAAGACCTGCCAACGCTCGCTAAAAAGATTGGCAACCATTCGATTTACTTTTCGTACTTCGGACAAGCCGATCCAGCGTATTACGGGATCAACGCCACACCACTGCCGGGCTGGCCGCCACCACGCACCGAGCCGACATTTTATTCACCCGCCGACCCCGCGCCCGGACTTTATGCCATCTCTGCCAGCAACTTAGTCGGCGTGCAACTCTACGATGCTAATGCCTTCGCCTACTTCCGCGAGATTAAACCATCTTTAATCATTAATCGTTCAATCTTTCTTTTTGAAGTTCCCGATCATAAACCGATCACTGCCCTCACCCAATGTGCGCCATCATTGTTAAACAAAACGGACTCGCTAATCAACAAGCCGCTTCGCCAAATTAACTTTGATTGTGACACGAGCTTGATCATTCCAGCGCAGCCGACTCTGCTGTTGTATCCCTCAGAAAAAAATCCAATAATCGGAGTCGGCAGCCCCGTGTATCAGTGGCGGTGGAACAGCGGAATCGCGCGCTATCGTTTGTATCGAGTCGAATCAACGGAATCAAATTCGCCCATCGTAAAAGGCAAATACCTCTCGCTGATCAAATTCGATCTCACGCCTGAATCGTTGATCCTGCATTGGCGCGTTGAAGGACCCGCTCCGCCGCCCGTTTCGGTCTTCGTCCACTTCAACTATCTCGATGGCGCGCTCGCCGATTCATCCGATGGACTCGGCGTGGGCGCAGAACAATGGCAGCGCGGCGATGTGATCATCACCAAGCATGTGGTACCGAAAGATTTGCCGCAAGGTGTTTATGAGATTAAGGTGGGGCTGTATTCGTTGGCAAGCGGGGAGAGGTTTTCGGAAATTGATTTAACAGAATTAAAAAAATAGAGACGTTCCACTGGAACGTCTCTACAAAAAGCTACTTCCCGCCAAAATCCACCTCGCACACACCCGCCAAACAGGCTAATTCCTGCGCCGCAGTGGTTAAATCTTCCTCTTCGTAGTAATACAACTTCGAGAAATCAATCTGCGGGAACTGCGCGGCGAGCTTGTTGTATTCCTCTTCGGTGATCTCCACATAAGGCATCTGTCCATATTGGGCGTCATCAGTAGGCAAAAAGGTCATGCCGCCAATCACCTCACGATTCTTCCACGCCCAATTAGTAATATCGAGCATTTCATTGGGGTGATAGGTGATCGTCACACTGGGATTATGCTCCGTCCAATTGCGTTTTACTTGCAACCAATACTCACATTGCTGAAGCGCGGTGCGATCTTTTCGGGTGATCGCGCCAGCAGGCGCTTTGACGGGGAAGTGAACGACCCACGTATTTGCATCTTCGGGGGTTTGTCCATTTTCGGGATCCATCGGCACACCTGTGTCACGCAGCACTTTGAAAATAGGTGTATGCGCCCCAACGCGCACGTTGCGAATGTAGTAAGGCGACCAACGCGTATGGATACCTGATGAACAATTTAATAACTGTGATGAGTTGCCTGAGGGTTTAACACAGGTGATACCCACCGATTGATTGATGCCAAGTTTTTCGGCGATAACACGATTGGTATCTAGAGTCACTTGTTTAAGTTTTAACTGCACGTCGGGGTCTTGCGCCACAAGGCTATCCAGTTGTCCATTAATATCCACACCTAACAATCGTTCTTCCTCGCAATTCTGTTTCCACTGTGGGCGCAAACCCGGGAAATGAGTCGCCATAGATTGAATGGTGCCTATGATGGTAGCGACTTCCACTTTGTCTTTCAGTGTTTCATAGGTGTCATCGGCGCGAGCCACCGCAACTGAGAGATTGCAAAATTGAAATGGGCGCAATACAATTTCACCGCACGGGTTCGTTCCAAACTCGGCTGCAGCGCGACGCGCGGGGCGCGTCACAGCTGCAGCTTGACGGCTAAAGATGCCCGGCTCACCGCGTCCCGAGTTATCCATATCCAACAAAAACTTCATGACTTCGGATTGTGTTAAACCGGTTTCGGGCCACACCGCAGAATTATTAGCGTTCCATCGTTGACTATTATCACGTTCAAAATCTCCGCTCTTCGCCAAACGCATTTCATTATCGTCATAATCAAAAAGTGAGATCATCGCCGTGCGGCGCATACCGCCACAGACAGCTGCATTACCTACAGCGCACATAATGTCGTGCGCATCAATCGAACGCAAAAAGGTTCCCTGTCGCGCCAAAATACGCGCGCGCACAAAATCTAACATCTGCCGCAACGGTTCAGGACCTGAAGCGCGTCCGCCTTTTGTTTTTAAAGGCATCCCAGCGAGACGCACTTCAGAATAATCAAAACGAACATCGCCGCCATCCAGCCAAGTTTGTAAACCTAAGCGAAGCGCATCTGCCCAGCCTTCGCCCGAATCGGGGATCACATAAGTATTGGCTACCACACCCGTTTGGCGGCGCACCCGTGAAAAACGTTCGACATATTGACGTTCAACAGAAAAGCCAACGCCACAGCCGCTCATCGAAATGATCAATGCTTCGACAAATGAATCAATGCTATCCACCGGCAAATAAGAACAGTTATAAATAGCGATATTATTGCGTCGTGCCGCGGTGCCAGCCATGGCCAACAAACGCATGGATGGCATGGAGCGCATTTCTAAAATAAATTTACGAATGCGCTCATAAACATCATGGGGCAAACGCGAGTCAGATAATTCGCGCAAATAGTCTACGGAGCGATCAACGGTCTCAATCCAAGTCTCGCGCCGCCCCAAATCGTAATTGAAACGCGAATACTTGTCATAGAACTGGAATTTTTGCAACTGTGTTGGGAAATACTGATCGGCTTCGGCAAATGCTGATCGCACCGATTCGGGAATCGGGCGAGCGATGCGCATCTTGGCATGTTCAGCACGATACAAGATATAGCATTTAGCTGCTTCATACTCACCACCTGCCTGCAAAACCATTTCAACAATATCTTGAACTTGTTCAACGGCGGGTTGTTGAAATTTCGCGGCAATAATATTCACTGCTTGTTGAGCTAATTCGCTAATAGGTGTTTTTGACTTATAACCCAAGCTCGTAAAGCAGCGAGACAAAGCATTCTCGATTCGCTTAACATCAAATGGCACTTCGCGCCCATCGCGTTTGATAACAGTTGTTGGCACGGCGACAATATCTGGGAAAAGGCTGAGTCGCTCTCCACGTGTGCCGTTGCCGTTTTTTCCATTCGTAGATTGATTTTGCTTAGCCTGAATTGTCTCTAACATTTTTCGCATCTCTCCTAAAGTTTAATTTTCGTATTATCAAAGTGAAGGTTACTTTCCCAACAATAGTTCTTCAAACATCAGAATTAATTCTTCTTCTCGATAATATGTTTTGTAATGGCATGATTCACATAAGGTAATGCCGTTGGACACATCGAATATCCGCTCTGGATATTTGTTCCGAGGCCATATGTGATGAGCTTGTAAGTGACGACCTTTAGGTTTCTCACCACACCAACGGCACCGATAACCGTCACGCTTATAAACTGCTAGGTGCCATTGACGATAAGCTGGCGAATCAGACACCTCTTCATAATCTTCCCAACTCTTTGCATGGAGTTGCCTATATTCTTTATAGCAATCCATACTGCAAAATCTGCCATCACTCGATCCCTCATAGTGTTGAAAGGTGCAGCCGCACTGTTCACAAATTGAAGTGAACTTTCTGCCTTGATCCTTCGATTGCGAGATCTTCAATTTTGATTCGGACGTATGACGACGCCCACGCCAAGTTCCTTTGTCAATGTCGTCATGTCCACGTCGTTCTATTTCTGCTACAGCAAGCCATTTCATGATCGTCCAAACAGATACGCCGAAATGATCGGCTGTTTCTTGTAAAGTGTATTTCTCTACAACATAGGGTTGATACAATTTCTCGCTATCTATTTCTGGCGGATGGGTTTTGCGCAAGTTCAATAAGGCCAAAGCTTTTTTAACTCGATTAACAGTTACGCCTAACTCCTCTGCGATCTGTGAGGCTGATTTGTCATTCTCGATATACGACTCTCGCATCCAATCTAAATCGTCTAAGTACGAATCAGAACTCATGTTACGACAGTCCCCTATAACCTACTTTCAGCGTGTGCTGACTCGTCAAGTAGTCGGTTGATCTCCGTCTGCACTGCTTGTAAATCATCCAACCCTAGATACACAATGGCGTAACGGATGTAAGCGATCTGATCGAGTTCCTTGAGTCCGGCGATCACCATGTCGCCCACGACGCGGCTGGAGGCTTCGGGCTTGCCCAATGTTTGCAATGTGGACTCGATCTCGCCGACGAGTCGTTCAATATCGGCGGCAGAGACAGGCCGCTTGGCACACGACACGCGAATGCCGCGAATCAATTTCTCACGATCAAACTCCTCGCGCGTACCGTCGCTCTTCACCAGCATCGGAGTGGAAAGAACGGCACGCTCGTACGTTGTGAATCGTTCTTTGCATTGCAAGCACTCGCGACGACGGCGCACACCTCCACGCGCGTCGTGAGTCGTATCAATTACTTTCGTATCAGCATGTTGGCAATATGGGCAACGCATAAAGAAAGAATGAATGTTTCGTGCCATATACAGGGGACTTAGTCTTCGACAGCCCTGCATATTGGGATTTGAGAGAAAGCGATTATAGCACTCGGAATACTTTTCGCAATAGCTACAGGGCATCGTTTGGCTTAAAAAAAGTGATGCAAATCGAATCAATAATTGCGCGAGAGAAAACGCAAGACATCCGAAGTCTTAAAGACTTCGGATGTCTGAGAAAAATAGAAACTGCTCAAGGTCACCCGAAACCTTGAGCAGTCTCATCAATCATGGGTCGGTGGAGCAACCGACCGTAGAGAAAGGGAAGTGTCGTTTTATCGTCGTCGCAAGAAGGCGGGGATGTCGAGGTCTTCGGTGTTATACACACGCGGCGCAAACTCGGCACTGTCTTTTTCTTTTTGTGATGGCACCGAACTCGGGGACGCCGCCGATTGCGGCGCAACCGCATGCGCTCGTGGGGCGGCTGCCTGCGCGGCAGCCGGTTGCTTCGCGCGAGAGGGCGTAACACGACGCGGCATGCTTTGTCGCTCGAAGCCCGTCGCGATCACCGAAATGCGTAATTCTTCGCCCATGCTCGGGTCAACCACCGCGCCGAAGATCAAGTTCACATCGGGATGCGCCGTCTCTTTGATGATCGCCGCCGCCTGATTCACTTCGAACAGGGTCATGCTCGGACCGCCTGTGACGTTGAACAAAATGCCACGCGCGCCGTCAATGGTGATGTCGAGCAAGCTCGAAGAGATCGCCGCTTCAGCCGCAAGCCGCGCACGATCTTCACCACTGGCACGACCCACTGCCATCAACGCCGCCCCGCCCTCCGCCATGATCGTCCGCACGTCGGCAAAGTCGAGATTGATCAAACCGGGAACGGTGATCAACTCTGAAATGCCTTGAATGCCCTGTCGCAGCACATCGTCGGCGGTTCGCAAGGCGTCGTTCAACGAGGCGCGCTTATCTACAATTTGCAGTAAGCGATCATTCGGGATGACGATCAACGTATCCACGTGTTCTTTTAATTTGTTGATGCCCGATTCTGCCGCCGTGGAGCGCTTCGCGCCTTCAAAGGTGAAAGGTCGAGTGACTACACCAATCGTCAGCGCGCCGATCTCTTTCGCTATTTGAGCCACGACAGGCGCCGCACCCGTGCCGGTGCCACCGCCCATCCCGGCAGTGATGAAGACCATATCCGCGCCGCGCAAAGTCTCATACAAGTCTTCTTGCGACTCTTCTGCCGCTTTCGCGCCCTTGTCAGGATTGCCGCCTGCGCCGAGTCCGCGCGTCAGCTTGTCACCGATGCGAACCCGCTTGGGTGCATTGGAGAGTAGCAACGCCTGTGCGTCGGTGTTGACGGCGACAAATTCAATGCCGCTCAACTTTTCTTCTATCATGCGGTTGACAGCGTTTGAGCCGCCGCCGCCCACACCCACAACTTTAATGCGGGCAAACGATTCCAGCGCGGGCACATGCTGCATCTGCGGTTGGGGTTTAGGTTGCTGTTGTTGTTGATATTGTTGTTGCATGGCTTTTATTCCCTTCTCTCTTAGTAAATTTTCTAGAGTGAGAGCTCCTTTCTCACTCTGAATTTCCAATTACTGATCACTGCTATCTCCGTCACGGCAACAGTCGCTTGAACCATTCCGACATCTTCGTCATGCTGTCGTCCATTGTCTTGCTGCGCCCCTTGTGTCCACTCTTGGGTGCGCGGATCGCCGCAACGGTTTCGCGCGCCGCCCATTTGAGCAAGCCCACACTCGTCGCGAACTGCGGACCCTTTAACGAGTCGGCAAGACCACGCAAATTTTCGGGGGCGGCTACACGCGCCGGAAGATTCAACGTTTCACTCGCCACCAGACGGATTTGGGGCAGCAAGGCGGTGCCACCGGTGATCACAATGCCTGCCGGAAGGAGACCATCGTAGCCAGATCGCTTGATCTCCTGCAACACAAGATTGAAAATTTCTTCGACGCGTGCTTCGGTGATCATCGCCAAATCTTTTTTGCTCACCTGAACCGGCTTCTCTTCGCCAAACGGCTTCACCGAAAAAGTGTCGGAAGCGTCTATATCACGTGACCGCGCCGAGCCATAATCAATTTTTATTTTCTCAGCCACATCGGCAGGCAAACGCAAACCGTGCGCGATGTCACTGGTGATATGATTGCCGCCCACCGAAAGCACTGTGGTGTGCCACACGTTGCCCTCAATATAAATTGCCAAATCGGTTGTGCCGCCGCCGATGTCGCACACCACGCAGCCCATCTCGCGCTCGGTGTCGGTCAGAACAACTTCGGCTGAGGCGAGTGGATTTAATACGTACGCCTCTACTTGCACACCCGCGCTCTCAACGCATTTGGTCAGGTTCTGCACCGAAGTCGCCGCCGCTGTGACGATGTGTGCTTCAACTTCTAAACGAAAACCGTGCATCCCAATCGGCGAGCGCACGCCTTCTTGCGAGTCAACAGTGAAGCCGCGCGGGACGACGTGCAGCACTTCGCGGTTATGCGGGATAGCAATCGCCTGCGCCGCATCCAGCGCGCGATCAATATCATCTTGATCAATGCCACGCTGTCCAGAAATTCCAACGACGCCCCGACTGTTAATGGATGCAACGTGCGACCCCGCCAGACTCACAAACGCTTGACCGATCTCCAACCCTGAGGAACGTTCTGCTTTTTCAACCGCCGCACGGATCGCCCCGCCCGCTTCGTCCACGTTAATCACCACACCCTTACGCATCCCACGCGCAGGCTCAAGCCCCACGCCGATGATCTCGAAATCGGTCTCACTGACCATTTCGGCGACCAGCGCGCAGACTTTTGTGGTTCCAACATCAATCGCGGTTAATAACGGCGCATCCATAAACGATCTGTAGAGACGTTGCATGCAACATCTCTACCGAATTCATTTTCTGTAATACGGCGCGTCCTTGTTCACCACGCTGACCATCGTCGGCTTGACACCGCGCGCGACCAAGTTCGCCACCAACGTTTCGTACACTGCCAGCTTCATCTCCATGTCTGTCCCGACGCCAAAGTATCCGCGCCAGTTACGACCATCTTGATAAGACAGACCATTTACGGCATCATAGTGTAGCAGTTCTATGTTATTGCGCAACTGCTTCAACTGTAATGCGCCTTGAATCGCATTGACCGGAATTCGAGAATTTGCGGCAAGCGGCAGCGTGGCATCGTCTACGACAATGGGGAGGATGTTTGGATTCTGCCCACGCGCCGGAAAGGTGACGCCGTCTTTATCCACCCACACCGTCTGCCCGCCTTGCGACCAAACCAACACCGGCTCATTCTCCGTCACTTGAATATAAATGTCATTCGTCCAGTGCGCTTCGACCACCGCCGATTTAATTCCGGGGATGGCCTGCACTTTCTGTTGCACTTGATCCAGATCGAGCCACAGCACATTTAATCCGGCGACGCCCGACAAACGATAAATCTCATCGCCCGGAACATTTTTGGATCCGGCAAGGTTGATGGAGTTAATATAGTAATCGGGCGAAGACATCAAATGTAGCAACAACGCACTCAACACTACAACAATAGAGAAGCTCGCCATGCGCCAGCTCCACGGCAACTCGGGAATCGCTAAACCGCCAGAGTGCATCGCGCGCGGTTGAGCGATTGCCGCATCCCAGCGCCGCCGGGTGGGGCGATACGCCGCCGTGCGACGGGGTGTGCGAACCTGCTGAGTCGGCAGAGCCTCTTCGACCACACTGCGAATCTGGCTCACCACTTTCTTCGCCGAGGGCGGGCGCGAATAGGACTCTTGCTGTTTGCGTTTAGCACGAATAGCATCAGCGCGAGACGTCGTTTCTGTTTTATTGGAGCGGCGTGTGATCATCGCTTGACCTCGTACACTCGTTGTGTGGCATCTTTCTCCGCTTGGCGTTCTAGCGCCAACTCAATCAATCTATCAATCAATTCACTGTAACTTATCCCGCTCGCTTCCCAAAGTTTGGGATACATACTGATCTCGGTGAAGCCGGGAATGGTATTGATCTCGCTCACGTACAATTCATTCGTCTTTCGATCCATCAAAAAATCTACGCGCGCCATGCCGCACGCATCAATCGCTTTGAAGGTCGCTACGGCGATCTCCTGCGCCTGTTTCGTCGTCGCTTCATCCAGTGGCGCGGGGATCAATAATTCCGAATCGCTGTCAATATACTTTGCGTTGTAATCATAAAATTCTTTCTTTGGTCTGACCTCACCCGGCACAGAGGCTATCGGATCGTCATTCCCCAAAACACTGATCTCGATCTCGCGCGCATCTATACCTTGCTCGATCAAAATTTTGCGATCCCACTTCGCCGCCTCTCGCAACGCTTCGGGCATCTCACTTTTGTTGTGCGCCTTCACCACGCCCACGGATGAGCCTAAGTTCGCAGGTTTGGCAAACATCGGATAACCGAACTGCGCTTCGCACTTGGCGATCACGCCATTCACGTCGCGCTCAACTTCACTCCGCAAGGCGATGACATACTTTGGCGTTGGGATATTATTCGCCTTCATCACCGACTTGAAAACTGCTTTGTCCATCCCCACCGCCGAACCCACCACGCCCGCCCCCACGTAAGGGATGTCGGCGAGTTCGAGAAGGCCTTGCACCGTGCCATCTTCGCCAAACGTTCCATGCAGAAGAGGGAAGATCACGTCGAGCTCGGTCATCGAGGATAAGGTGCCGCCGCCGCTCGCAGCGTGAGCCTTCACCTGCATCAGCGCGCGGTGCTGCGGTTCACCGAGCAAGGCGGCTTCACTGGCGTTGGCGATGTCCCCTGAGGTAAGTTGCTTCATCGTGTCGTCACCGGCGATCCACTTGCCCTCTTTCGTGATGCCGATCAGCGTCATATCATATTTATTTTTGTTAATCGCCTTCATCACCGAACGCGCCGACATGAGAGAGACGTCGTGCTCGCCGCTTCGCCCGCCGAAAATCAAGCCGACTCTGATCTTGTGAGCCACGTCTTAATCGTGAAGGGGATGAAGGGGTGAAGGGAGTGAATCGTTCATCCCTTTCATCCCGTTCAACCCTTTCAGCATTGCCCTCCCCATTCTCCAACAAGCTCAATCTCAAGTTCAAGATTCACTCCAAACTTCTCGCGCACTTTGCTTTGGGCTAAGGCGATGAGCGAATACACATCGTGTGCTTTAGCGTTTCCTAGATTGACAAAGAAGTTCGTGTGGATCGGAGAAATTTCTGCTTTGCCGATCACCACGCCTTTGAGCCCCGCCGCTTCGATCAATCGTCCGGCATAATCATCTTTGGGATTCTTGAACATCGAGCCGATGCTCGCGCCCGGCGGCTGCGTGCGTTTGCGACGAGCGATGAAGCCTTCCACTTTTTCTTGCAATGCTTTCGGATCATCGCGTTTGAGTTCAAATTCTGCCGCAAGAATGATGCCAGCCTTGCCGCGCTTCAACGCCGACGAGCGATAGGCGAATTGCAAATCTTTTAAAGTCCAATCTCGCACCTCACCATTACTTTGCAAGATCGTTGCCATTCGCAAAGTCCCTGCAATGTCCGAGCCGTGCGCGCCGGCGTTGCCAAAGACCGCGCCGCCAACAGTGCCGGGAACAGTCGCCGCCCACTCGAGTCCCGCCGCGCCGCGCAGCATACAGTGCCGCGCCAGAGTCGGCAGCCCCGCGCCCGATTCGGCGCGCACGATGAATCGATCACCGCGCTCTTCAATCGAAACTTGCCGCGCCCGATTCTGAATCACCAAGCCGCGATAGCCCCAATCGGAAACTAAAATGTTCGACCCCGCGCCAAGGATGAAATACTTAAGCCCAAAGTGCCGCGCTTGCTTCACCGCATTTGCCAACTCATCGGCCGTGTCAACGGCGATGAAGTAATCGGCGGGACCGCCGATGCGCGACGACGTGTAGCGGCTCAGCAGTTCACCTTCGCGCAGCTTGTCGCCGAATACCGCGCGCAAGGCGCTCGACGTGGAGGGCGTGTTGCTCATAATGTTAGCGACCAGCAAGTGACGGTGGGTTGCCAGCGTGGGCATTTCGTGTGTCGTGAATTGAAATCGAGTTTTGTTCATCATAGCTGTTCAACACTTTCTCCCCAACGGTGTTGCCATCACCCGCGCCCAGCGTGATCAGCACATCACCACTTTTTAACTCCGCTAACAACACCGTTGCCGCTTCATCTAAAGTCGGCACGTGCCGCGCGTCGGCATGTTTCATCCGCGCCACAATATCTTTGGAACTTACATCGGCATCGTACGATTCGCGTGAGCGAAAAATATCCGTCACCAAAACGTGATCGGCGTCACCGAAGCTTGAAGCAAATTCCGACAACAAAATCTTTGTGCGGCTGAAGGTATGCGGTTGGAACATCGCCCAAATTTTTCGATCGGCGAATCGCTTGCGCGCTGCCGCTAAGGTTGCTTTGATCTCCGTCGGGTGATGAGCGTAATCGTCAATCACGGTGACGCCGCCGACTTCGCCTTTAACTTCAAACCTGCGCCCCACGCCTGTAAACTCAGCGAGCGCATTGCGCGCAATGTTGAAATCCACTCCGAGTAAATCTGCGGCAGCGA
>Ga0172370_10005064_pt1 | contig 17196 bp, 12 predicted proteins | sample LakKiv5m_FD_114538 | JGI IMG/M metagenome (GOLD analysis project Ga0172370, IMG submission 114538) | Freshwater microbial communities from Kabuno Bay, South-Kivu, Congo - kab_022012_11.5m | ecosystem: Environmental > Aquatic > Freshwater > Lake | place: Democratic Republic of the Congo...
TGTTGAGCGTTCTAAATAATAAAGGATTCGGTTGCTAAGATTAATGTTCTTTTCTTTGATATTAGCATTAAAACTCCAATCTTCCTTTTCGATGCGAGATTTCATAACCTCCGGGTGTATGCCGTTAAATAGTTTAAGTGAGTCAATATTCGAATAATCGAACAAATCCTCATTTTTAATGTTTTGTTTGAGCCAGTTGTCATCATGCCATAATTTATGGAATGACCGCTCCTTTTGTTTTTGATGATAGGGACTTTTTACCCAGCCATAATGGAAGATTTCGGCATCAATAAGTTTGACATTAAGTTTTCGGTCATTTTTCCGGAATCCCTGGGCATCGCCGTGAGACTTGATTGCTTTGTCATTACGAATCAGCCTTATTTCTCGTCGGTACCACTTTCGGGAATCGGCAAAATACTTATATGAACCGTAAAAATGCCTGTACTTGAAAAGAAGTCCTTCAACATTTTTGTTATTGAGATATTTTTCAGCGGAGTTCTGAATTTCACTTAGATATTTTTCATGAATTACTTCGTCTGCTTGTAGGTAAAAGAGCCAATCGGAGTCGGATGAAACCAAATCCTTTGCTTTGTCGGTTTCCATTGCAAGAACTCTGCCGCCCTGTCTGAGAGTTTCGTCCCATGTACTATCAAAAACCTTGATTTTATCCGAATCAATTGTTCTGAGTAATTCGTTAGTTGAATCATCCGAGTTCCCGGCTAATACAATATATTCTTCGCAGATTGGAAGTATTGACCTGATTGATTCTACAATTGGGTAATCAAATTTGACAGCATTTTTTACAAAAGTAAATCCTGATATTTTCATGTTTTTTGCTTATTTTCAAAGGATACTTAACGAATAATCCGGATTAAAGTTTTGATAAATTTAATTATTTTGGTATATTATTTCTTGATAATGTGAAATTTTGAATGAAACGAGTTTGAAGAGTCTATTCAACAGAAAGATTATTGAGCATGAAAGTATTATTTATTGACCCAACTGATAGTATTATCAATTTTGGAATGAGAGTGATCGCATCTTACCTAACGGCAAATGGGCATGATGTGAAAATTATTTTTCTGCCACCTTGCAGAATTGACATTAACTATAATTATCCCATATCTGTTTACAATGAATTGAACGATTTTATAAGCGATGCAGATATTATAGGATTTTCTTTTGTTTCAAATTATTTCGGACAGGCAAGATTTTTAACTAATTATATTAAAAAGAATTACGATAAACCTGTTATCTGGGGTGGTATTCATGCTATGGCAATGCCAGACGAGTCTATTCAATATGCCGATATTCTCTGCATGGGTGAAGGTGAAGAAGCAATGCTCGATTTGGTTAACAGAATAAGCGAAGGTTCCGCATATTACGATATTCCCAATCTTTGGTTTAAAAAGAATGGTTCGGTTATTAAGAATGAAGTAAGAAATCTCGAACACAATCTTGATAAATACCCTGCTGCTTATTGGGAGCTCGGAAATCAGTTTATTCTTGAAAATAATCGCATTGTCACGATTGATAAAGCAAGACTCAAAGATTTATTGATATGCGAAGGTGATTACTTCGGTTTGCCCAGTCATTATGTTAGGTCATTTACTATTATGACCTCAAGAGGGTGTCCTTATTCTTGTACATATTGCTGCAACAATCTTTTCAGGGATATGTACAAAGGCAAAGGTAAACTTCTGCGCAGCAGGTCGAATGAAGTCGTTATGGATGAGTTGGTACAAGTTATCGAAAAATATCCTTTCATTGACTTAATTTTCTTTTATGATGACGATTTCACTACATCACGCAAGAAGGATTTAAAAGAATTTTTGACTTTATATAAAGAAAAAATCAACCTACCATTCAAAATTAATATTACTCCCGAAAGTGTTACCGAAGAAAATATGGCTTTGCTTGCTGATGCTGGACTTGTTTCAATCGAAATGGGTTTACAGACTGCAAGTCTTAGAATGAATAAAGAAATTTACAAACGTCATTTTAATCCGCAGCATTACCTGAGAGCAGCCGGGATAATCAATAAATACAGGCAAATCAAGCTTTACCATGATATGATTTTCGATAATCCTTTTGAAACTGCGGACGATTTTGTTGCTACAATCAATTTTCTAAGGAAGCTGCCGAAACCATTCAAACTTAGCGCCTTTTCACTTACTTTTTTCCCTGGTACATATCTTTACCGATATGCTAAAGAGCAAAAATTCATCACAAGCGATGTTGATGATGTTTTCCAAAAAAAGAATAATCAACTATATGAAAATAAAGAACCTTACTTGAAATTCCTACTGTTCTTACTCAGAGTTTCGGTCAAAATCACATTTTTTCCACCTATGATTTTAGATTTTTTTACTTCAAAACCCTCTCTAAAAGTACTGAATTCTCGGAGCTTATCCTGGTTTTGGTCTGCTGTACTCAAATTGAAGGGTTTTCTTAGAGTGGGAATAGCAAACATAATAAAATCAAGACAAATTAAAGTCAGTTCTAACGCTACATAGCAAAAAAACCTTCCAATGGAATTTCCAAAGGAAGGTTTTGATATTCAAACTTAACCCAAAAAAGTTGGCTGTTAAGTAAATTTCTTATTTATTGATAATTAAACTTTCAGTTCCCATAAATTGCCCTGAAACCATCTTTATCAGATAAACACCCGATGATAAATCATTTACAGGTATGTCTAACTGATACTCGCCGGATTTCAATTCTTCATTTACAGCATTTCGAACAAGTTCACCCATTGAGTTATAAATATTAATTGATGTATAACCGTCCAGACCAACGCCAAAGTTGAGTTTAACCGTATTTGACGCAGGATTTGGCTGTGGAGCAAGTAACGCATATTCCGCTTTACCTGAAACTACAAGGGTTCCGTTCATAAAGCAAACGTTCTGCAATCCTATTGTAACAGCTTTGATTTCAGGTGATACGCAGGGTGAAACGTCCGAAGTAAAGAACATATTCGATTCCGGAAACTCGTTAAGGAATATTTTCCATTCGCAAGTAAACAGGTCCGCATTAAACGGAAGATTTATGGTTCCGGTTCCGTTAACTTTTAATATTCCACTTTTAACATTAGATAAATCAGGAGTATTCCAGTTCCAGTTATTAATATTCGATTTAAAGGAGTTGGGTACATACTGAACCATTTTAGTATCGAATCTGAGAGTAACAGCCAGATTGTTTAAAAATGGTTTTGTAAATGCCCCAATATTAGCTTTAACAGGTATTTTTCTTGTAAGACCTGGATACGATTTCACAACATTCGGGTCTGCAAAGAGATTGATAATATCTCCGGCGCCATTCAAAGTAACTACTACTTCAATAGAGGATGAAGCTACAACATGTAATTTGGTTGAGTAGTTCCTTTTTTCAGTTGGATTGAAAATAACATTCAGATTAATATAGCTGTTCGGAGGTATATTCAAATCAGCAGGTATTTTTACACTAAATGCACTTGAGTCGGCTCCTTCAAAATAATATCCTATCAGAGAAATAACCGAGTTGCCGCTTGTGTTGTTGATTGTAAGATTCTGATTATGGTTATCGCAAAGTAATAAAGAGCCGAAATCCATATCGGGTACTGAGCTCAAACCCATTCCATCGCATGATACGGGAACTGAAGTCTCCACAGATGGATTCTGTTCAGGACCGGGTGCGGCATCAGAATAAATTTTTACAACAGCAGTTCTGTTACCGGCAGCCTGCGGAGTAAACCTGACATTGAAAGATTTCATTCCTTGCATTGGAATTATTACATTATTAGTCACTACGCCTGCATCCCAGTTGAAATCAGCCGATACAGGCTTAAAAATCATTGAACTGATAACCAGGTCCGAAGTTGTACTTGGATTTGAAACTTCAATATAAGCTATTGAGAATTCACCTGGCTTAACAGCCTGGTCACAAATCCATTTTGTTTCGATTTTTGGCAGTATACCTTCTCCTGTAAGTGGGGCAAGAAGAGTATCTGTCCTGTTTTCTACCATCATCATTATTGTATTATTGTAAACGGTTTCAGCCTTAGGATTGAAACGGACATTAAGTTTGAAAGAATCTTTTTCTTTGATTATTAGTGGGACAGGATTGTTAACAATTTCGAAATCGGTATTTGATTTGTCCTGAAGTTCAAGACCAAGGATTTTTACCGAAGTTATACTGTTATTCCTAATGTTTAATGTAGAGTCATTTTGAGTCATTATCCTTCTCCCGTGCCAATCAACTCCTGAAATGGAAACATCGGCATCAATACCAAAACCCATAAGTTCTGTAACAGGCAGGTCACAGCTCTTAGAAACATATCTTATTGTTGCAGTTCTTAATCCAGGTACAGTGGGAGTAAAAGAAATAGTCAGCTTAATGCAGTCATTAGGATTAAGAAGGAACTCCGAATTATCACTTAATTTAAAATCACCGGCATTTGTTCCTTCAAGCTGAGGTTTGACAGATATGGGAGCAGGATTGCTATTTTTGAATAGGCAGGTAATCGATGAATCCTTTTTAACGTTTAAAGTAACATTTTTGAAGTCAATAGGAGTAAGTACAATACCGCTGCAAATACCATTACCCATCAGGTTCAGCGAGACATTGGCAGAACAAGCATCGGTAATATTCAGCTGGGCTAAACGAGCACCTATATCTTTTGGAGTAAAGATTATTTCAATCGGAATACAGGCACCGGGATTGATTTGTTGTCCGACTAAAGAAGCACCAAGTGAGAAATCACCGGCATGTACGCCAAGGAATGTTGCATTGGATATTGTTATTGGTAGCGTGCCAAAATTGCAAACGTAACCGCTAAATACTGAGTCAATAAAACCACCTAAAGTACAATCTTTGAAATCAATATTATTTGATTTGAGAGTAAGTTGGGGTGATTCCACCTTGAAAGTAGTATCACTCAAATCTTGGCTTCCGGGACTTCCGCCGAATTTACTAATGTAAACGTCCTTTCTGCCTTTACTTGTCAATTTGATAGCGCCAAAAGTTACAGGAGTAGTGAAACAACCTGTCTCAAAACGGTTGCCGTCAACATCGAAATCAACGTTGCTTGAATAATCCGGATAATTCGTTGCATTTGTAGTCACATTTTTTATTGTCATGTCCGGATAAAAGATAGCTGTGAAGAATGACCCGTTTTTGGTATCAGCAGCCTTAGGTAAAGAGTAATTATAATCAGTATTCTGAATTGAGCCTATATATCTTCCCTGAACCCATATTTCATCTCGATTTGGTGGAGTGGCAACAATATAACGGACTTTCAATCCCCAGCATTTAAACTGATTGTAGGCAGGTGTTGCACCGATATATCCCATTGCCGGTGTGTCCCACCCTTGCTTGGGATATTTTGCGAGGAAGCAGTATGGAACACCATCTATAAGATTTGAAAACATCTGGCTTCCGAATTGAGCCCCGTTCATCATTGTACCTGTAACCCAGGCATTACCGTCTGGGTCATGACATACACCGTTAGCAGAATCATTTCCGGTACCACCCGCTCGGTTCACCCATAAAGGATTGCAGTCCCTGTCGTATTTAGCAATGAATAAATCTTTGCCACCTTTGGAAATGAAATTTTTACCCTGAATACTAGCCGTAGCTTCAAAATGACCTGTTACATAGAATGAGAATTCATTATCAACACAGGCGATACTAGTTCCGACATCATTTTCCGTACCTCCCTCTGATTGGGCGCAAACATACTGGGAAACAGGAGCGACAACACCTCTTATGCGGTAGAGTACACCTGGCTGTGGTGGTTTCCATGTATAACTGAAATTAGTAACGTTATTAGCTATTGCCTTCCATGTTACACCATTATCGGAACTGTATGCTAAGTTCACTGGAGTTGTGGGGTCAATACCTGCCCATTGAATTATGATATTATCGCAGGTGGAAAAGATTTCCCCTCCGTTTGGATAAATTATTCTGATTTGTGATATCCCGCCGACTAATGGTACCAACGGTGGGCATGGTGAACCATTAGCGATTAATGATGCCTGTCTGTAACCCTTTGCAGCTCCTTGTGTGAATTTTAGCTGGATGGTATGCGATTGTCCGGTATCAATTGTAAAAGGGTATTTCTTAATATTGTTGCTTGTATCTAACGAAACCACTGAGAAATAAGTGGAAGGTGAAGCAAACAACGTATCAATTCTTAACGGTGAATTTTTTGGAGAAAAAGTTAAATATCTGAAAGTTGAATTAGTCGGGTTAGGGTCCCCGAAAGATACGATATTATCAGAAAGGTCAACTTTTCCTATGCTGTAAGACGGAGCATTATAATCCCTTAATAGAGTCGTGTTAAGTGGTTTGAAAGTAACTTCTATTTTCCTAGTTCTCGAAAGGTCGGTACAACCGTAGGGAGCATCCCAAATAAGACTGCAAAACTGCATTCGCTGAATATCGAGAGCAATATAACTATAAATGTCATTCAAATCCTTCTTAGAATAAACAGCATAAGCCTTACCTCCGGTTTCTGCAGAAATCTTGGCAAGGTCAACATTCATAGGCATACAAAGAGTAATTCCATAAACCGTAACATTCTCATTATGTAACTCTCTTATAAGAGAGTCGGTTGAAGGTGGTATGTTTGGTTCACCATCGGTTAGAAAAACAACAATTCGTCGCTTATGAATGTCGGTGGAAAAAGTTCTGAACATGTACAAAGCACCGGCTTTTGGGTCAAGAAAAGGGGGGTCGTAAAGTGTTCCACCGGCGACGATGGTTCTTTTCAAAGAATCAATCAGGATTCTAGTGGTATCCTGAAAGGGACAACGGATGTAAGCAACTTTCCCGAAAGAAATAATAGCAACTTTAGTTCCATTAGTGTATCTTATGGTTTTAATGAAGGATGTAGCTCCTTCTTCAACCCAGCTCCATCTCGTTTGGTTGCTGTCATTCAGAACCCATTGAACCACTCTGGTCAACAACCAGGATGATACTTGCAGAAGGCTCAACCAAAGTATCAACACAACTGATTTGCAAGGAATTCATCATTGAAATCCCATTTTCTTTCAATACAAAATCCGCAGGTGTTAAATTCTTATAAGGGTTTCCGCCTGGGTCAAGAGCAACATAACCTGCTTTAACTGTCGGGAACCCTGTTGCATCAACCTGCGAAATGCTGAAAACTTGCAACTGTGCAGAAAGTTGAACAAAAGAAAACAATGCAATCAACATCAGAATTAGTTGCTTTGTACAAAATTTAGCCATTTTTTGCCCCTCTATTTCAAAAAAAAATATTTTACTTTTTTATTTTAAAGTATAACAATTTAATAATAAAAAAGTTACAAATAAAATGAAATTTTGTTAAAATTGTGTTGAAGGCTCTAAAATAGTCAAAGATTTTTGTTTAGTATCCAATTCTGCATTTATGCCGATTGGTAAGGTTATATTATTCTCCTGATGCCCAATCGGAAGTCCTAAAACAGAAGGGATACCTAAAGATTTTATTCTTGATTCTATGATGGCTTTTACTGTGTAGGAGATAACGGGCCAGAAATTTCTTCTTGCGGTAAGATTTTTAAAATAACCGAAAATAATTGCATTACATTGTTGAAGTTTTCCGGCAAGCCATAACTGGGTAAGCAGTCTGTCAATTCTATATGGCTCTTCGGAGACTTCTTCCAGAATTAAAATTGAATTTTTTGTATCTATTTCGTATGGAGTTCCTAAAGTACCTGCAACCATGGAAAGATTACCACCGACTAATTTTCCGGTTGCCAATCCTTCGGTAATAATATCTATTTTAGGAAATTTGTTTTTAATGGGTACAAATTTTTCCTTAGCAAATAATATACTTTTCATACTCTCAACAGAATTTTGTCCCCAACCTGATGAAGCAACCGGACCGTGAAAGGTCACTATGTTGCTTTTCTGATAAATTGTATTTATCAGAGCAGTAATATCGCTGAAACCCATAATGATTTTCGGATTTTCCTTTATTGCTGTAAAATCTAGAAGTGGGAGAATTCTCATCACACCGTAACCACCCCTCCCGGAGATAATGCAGTCAATGTCCTGCCTTGTAATGTATTCCATAAATTCTTTAGCACGTTCTTCATCGGATGCTGAAAGATATTTGTAGTTTGAATCTCGTTTTGTTATTGTTTTTCCTATTTCAACGGTGCAGCCTAACTTTTTGAAAACTTTAACACAATTTGTTATTTCGCCTACTGATGTTGGGCTTGCTGGAGCGATGATAGCAATTTTTGAACCCGAACGTAGACTTTTGGGTAAAATCGGTTTATTATTCTCAACTTTTGAGATACTGGCTGCCGGTGCTGCTGAATCTTCAGGGCTTGACAAAACAAGTACACTAGGCTCACTAACAGCACTTTTAAGAAGGTTCGCCCCCAAAAGCGAGCCGGCTGCGGCTAAGGATAAAAATTTTCTTCTTGTTGAATTCATTTTTGTTAAAAATTAATCAAAATATGCAAACATAATGCAATCAATTAATATGCCTGATTTTTGATTTGGAATTCTTAAAAAAATTATTTTTTGTTCAAATTTTTTTAACACGCGAAAAAGTGGTAATTTTGAATTTACGGATAGGTGCAGGAGTGGTTTAACTGGCACGCCTGGAAAGCGTGTGTACCTGAAAGGGTACCGAGGGTTCGAATCCCTCCCTCTCCGCAGAATAGAAGTATAAATCGCTATAATTCAATGAGTTATAGCGAATTTTATTTTCTTGTCATTCTATTTACTAATTAAACAAACATACCAGAATAATCATGTCTGGAGGAATAAAAGTCGTAATAATGGTTACCATCTATTGACAACTTCTTAATTAAATTTTTACAAACTTCCCAACTCTTTCACCAACTTTCACGAAATATACTCCGTATGGTAAGTCGGAAACATCGAGCCGCATCTTATCCCCTCCTGATTCAGGAGGGGTGTCACGGAGTGACGGGGTGGATTCTTCAGTTTTCATTTTCCTTTAAGTTCCTTAATTCTATTCAGAATAGCGAAATTAACGATTTCAATTACATTTTCAATGCTTTTTTTTACACAAATGTCCGCAATATGAATTATTTCGAGACCTAAAGAACGAAGATAGGTCTCACGTTTGGCATCATAGCCGGCTTCAAATCGTGGCTGTAACCGTAATTCTCAAAAACTAAACCAAGTTCGGCAACAAAGAAATCAACGATATAATTTCCGATTATCACTTGCCTGTCAATATCCCATCCCAATTGCTTCTTATTTTTGAATGTTTGCCAAAAAATTACTTCCGATAAATTCCCTGCTGTCCTTAATTCCCTTGCTTTCGAGGTTAGTGCTTTGTTTTTTGGTAACTTGTAAAAATCAAATAATATTTCTATCACCACGACCATCAATCCACCCCGTCAGACTGCGTCTGCCACCCCTCAAGAGGGGAATTGCGGTTCTCGATGAACTCCGCCGCTCCGCTGGGCTGACCGATGCTGCTTGCGGCAAGCTGTGTCCTGCCGGACGTCATGCCCGCACATAAGCACAAAAGCGACATTAAAAGCAGTAGTTTCTTCATTTCTTAAAAAGCAAAAGTAAAGAAATTAATTCAAATTTTTCATATCCAATGCTGAAGAATTCTGTTAATTATTGAAATTTTATTTAGAATCTTTTAATGTCCTAAGATAGTTAAAAATGCTATTAAAGTAATCATCTACAATCTGTTGATTTTTTGGAATAAAAACTAAATGAAATTCTGTTAAGAATTCTTTTGTAACTACGTCAAATTCACCAGGATTACATTCAGGATACCATTCGAATTGATGAAGTGGGATTGATTCCATCTCGAAAATTGAAAAATCTCTTATGGCTGTTTCTTTTGTATGCCCACCTTCTTTCATATAACTTATTCTATCTGTTTTTCTAACATAAGGATGGACTAACATTTGTTTAAAATCAATTTTAATTGAATCAATAACAAATACTTTGTTTCGTAAAATCCCATAAATTTCATTTTCTTCATATTTTATTTGATATTTTCCTAATTTTTGATTATTCTTTATTAAATGATTGTAAAAAGCTCTGTAATCTGCTTCCCAAATTTTTTCGGCTAGTAATATATTATCTTTAATTCTTGTTATTCGACGTGATGGGAAAAATTTAGACTCAATTAACTTTAGATTTTTATCAAATAATAATATCTGTAAATTGCCACAAATAGTACTGTCATCTGAATCAAAAACCAAAATTACATCATTATTTGAGGTTATGTTAATTTGATTAGACCTCTTTAAAATATCAATGCTTAGATCTAAGCTTTGTAAAATTGAGTTTGATATGATAATCAAAATTATAATTAAAATAACTTTCATTGCTATACTCTCAAATAATTTATAAATTAACACCAGTAAGCTCATTAACGAAATTTTGTAATATCACTTTACTGTATTCTTCTTTAACAGCATTAGCTGTAGTTTCCAATTGTCCAGGACTGATATTGAATTCCAACATGAAATGCTCAACAGCAAGTGCTGCATTAAAAACGTTTTCTCCTGGTTCTCGCCAAACTTGAAATCCTGTATGTGAAGGACTTGTTGCATCCATAATTGGATGTAATGCTTGACCAACTTCATAAAGTGCATCATTAAATTTAACTTCCCCCAACTTTTCAGTAGCTCGGTCTTCTTGTGTTTGAATGTAACATGACATTAAACCTTCAGCATCATTTACAGTTTGACCAGGTGCACTCATTTCATGTAAATAAGAATCATTTACCCCTTGATGTGTATCTACAAATACGGATGCTTGTTTTAAAATTGAAATCTGATCGTTTGTCAATATTCCACCGAATGCTTTATCTAAAATATGATCATGAATACGTTCAGGCCACTTTCCATTCCTATCCAGCAGATTCACCGGATTATTCATTGAGTACTGATAGGGCGTCCACCCGGGGTACTTTCTCGAAGCGAATTGAGAATTGAAAATGGAGAATTGAGAATTAAAGAAAGAGCTCATGGCTTTCCTTTCGATGTTTTGATTATCGAAATTAAGATTCGTTGAATTTCATCACTAACATTCAAATAACCGGAATTGCTCATTAACTTCACCAAAATTTTGGCTGGAAATCGGCTGAATTTGAAATGCTTGCACTGCTGCCCGTTGCCCTGATTACGTATAATCCTTTGTTTTCTGCCATGTAAGCTGCATTCCCTTGGTCAGTCAAGTATGCAACTGCTCCGATAATTCTATTGGATTTATATTTTGGCAAGACGGACTTAATGACTTTAAGTTCTGAAAGGAATTCCTTTATGTCACTCGGTTTTAAAGTAGTCTTAACCTCAACAACCACTACGTCATCACCGTTTTCGGCGATAATGTCGAATTCGTATTGACGATTGTTGTGAAAGCTTTTTGTGCGGTTTGTCGTGGTAACAACTTTAATACCCTTATCGTTCAGCAATCTAATTAAGTCTCCCTCAACAAGGGATTCCATCAATTTTCCCCACTGACCTGTAAAAAGCTGCTCCAACTGATTCAACTTCTTGTCAGTTGCTCTTGTTATCAGATCGGTTTTCTTTGCTTCTGACTCAAGAAGCTCCTTAGTTTCCTTGAATTTCAAGTCTGTTTCAAGAAATTTCCTGTCAGTTTCCAGAAATTTCAGTTCAGTATCCTTTGCTCTTGACTCCAGGAGTTCCTTTGTTTCCTTAAAAAGAAGCCAAACTTGTTCAAAATCCAATTTTTCGCTTGTTCTTGCAGCGGTTGCCATAATATTCCAATCAGTTTTTTTAATTTAAAAACACGAATCTACCAAAAATATTTTAAATTTTAAACAATTCCTATGGATTTTAAAGATATTTCCTTAGTTTTTATTATTCTCAATTCTCCATTTTCAATTCTCAATTACTTTGCCGTAGTTTCTTCATTTCTTAATAAGCAAAAGTAAACAAATTATTTCATTCATAATCCTCCATAGCTTATTTTTCATTTCAGAACGTAGTGCTGGAAAGTAGGAAAGGTTTGATCATTTTCAATTACATTTAGTACCTTCTAAAAAAATAAGTTATGCAATCATTGTCTTGAATTTTATTGTTTCTAATATTAAATCCAATACACCATCCATTTTTTTGCATTATATAATAACCCCAACCTTGCTCATTTATACCATCATTAAATACTTTGTTTTTAAGTTCTCCTTTTGAAGTACCTATTTTAATATCCTTTTGGAGCATAAATCGTTTATCGTTTGTTGAAATAAAATTGATTTTGTTAAGAACATTTACCCCAATTTCATATTTTATTGAGTCTATGAGAGCAAAGAAGCATCTTTCAAATTGATTTACTTGTGTTAGAATAAATTTACCTGAAAATTTAATATTCTTAAATTCATCAACATTATGTCCTAAAAGGCTGTCTACACAAATATTTGATTCTTGCAATTCTTCGAATTTAATTGAACTGTTTGAATCATTAATGAAAAAATACTTATCTTGCTTAAATGAAATTGTATCTAACATCAGGCTTTTATGCTTTTGTGCATTTATTGGAATTACATTTAATAAAATGAAAATTGATATTAATTGGATCTTAATCATTCTGGACCTTGTTCAAGTTGGTTTTTTATTAGATTAATAATAGAATTTTTTTGGAAATTATTTACTTTAACATCTTTCCCTTTTTTTCGATAAAATTTAAAAGTTGCTTGACCCGGCCAAGATCCATCTAACGACTGTACTTTTGAACCAACTTCTAATCCTCCTTCCCCTTTAACTGTTACACTTCCATCTTTTGCTACCTTACTAACAGTCATCGAGTGTACAGTACTTCCTGTCTCATCATAATAAATTACCTTATCACCTTTTTTAGGATTAGATACTTCTTTAAAATTATCTCCATTTAATATATCATTTACTTGTTCATTGTTTATCCATAATTTACTATCGGCAAATGTTGCTCCATGGCAATCAGAATCAAATCCTTTATCGTCGGAAAGATTTTTAAAGGCCATAACAGTACTACCATTATTTGTTATAACTACTCCAGGTTGCATTAAGACTGACGATCCAGATGGATGATTTACAGTAACTGTATTTCCAACTGGGACGAAGACAGGCGCACCTTGAGAATCTTTTACAAGCTTCCCATTATCATCCGACATATTCACAGGATTATTCATGGAATACTGATATGGCGTCCATCCGGGATACTTCTCCCAGAGCTGGTCAATGCTCGTGAATCTGCCGATGCCGTCGTCGTATTTGCGGACGCCGAAGTCACCGAGAGCAGATTCTTTATCTTCCTCTTTTCCGATGAAGCCACGCTTGTCTTTGCTATTGTCAGAAATGGTGATTTTTTTGCCGAACGCTTCATAGTCGTACGAGCCCATCGGATAATACGTCGGTGGAAATGTCGGGTCGTTCAAAAACTCCTGCTGGGTCTTTTTTCTGAGAACAGCCCTGAGTGAACCGAGATGGTCATAAATTTTGAAGTCCTGCCTCCATTCATTCTTATTGTTAGTCGTATATGACATATTAATTGTCGAACCCAGCCCGTAAGTATTGTATTCCACGGGATAAATAAATGGCGTACTCATAGGGATTTCAGACACTTTCGGTAAACAAAAAAAAACTATTCGGATAAAGTAGCATAAATCCAGTAAATCATTTATTTGGTTAAGTCTTGAAATCGAGCATCAAATTTCTTTTTGAAGAAGGAATTTATATATGAATTTGTTAAATACATGTGGATAAATTTTAACACTCTGACACTTTTTGAGTAAATTTATTACACACTTTTTGGAAATTAAAAATTGGAACATAGATGGAATCACGCTTTGGGGAATTGGCACAGTGTTTGCTTTTTGAAGTGTTTTTTTTAAGAATCTTAGAATTTTAATAACGAAATAAAAATCCAAGCATTAGAAATTTTGGGAAAGGGGTTGAATGTGTTATTATTTTTTCTATACATAATGTCAAGTGAGGTGCAATTTACTTCGAAAATTTAGTTTGAGCAAGTAAATTAAAAAAGCAGGAACCAAAATTATTGAGTTACTGCTTTTTTTTTAGCTGAAAATTTAAACTCTCGGACATGAATACAGTGAATTATTCGGTATTGATTTCAATTCAAAAACCAAGTTTTCATTTTCCCTTTTCCTTTTATTTCCAATACACCTCTCTCTTCAAAGAACCATCCCACAGCTCTTTCCTTATTTATATTTGCATTGGGAGATTTCAAAGTCATTTCCTCTCCGAATTTAGAGAGCGATAAAGGATCGCTTAACTTATCTTTGAAACGCTGGGTTACCTGAATTCTCCCCGGCTCACCATATTCTTCCATTCTGGATGCCGTATTTACAGTATCTCCCCAGATGTCGTAAATAAATTTCTTTTCTCCGATTACTCCTGCCACAATTGGTCCACAGGCAATACCGCATCGAAACTGTATTGATTTATTTAAAATTGAAAATTGTTCAGTATTTTCATTAGCATTATCCATTGTCAATTGTCCGTTATCAATTATTTTCATTGCTTCAAGTGCGAATTTTGCAGCCACTACCGCATGGTCCTCTCTGAATAACGGAATTCCTGCACCTGCCATATAGCAATCACCTATGGTCTTTATTTTCTCAAGTCCGTATTTTTCTGTTAAATGGTCAAATTCAGTAAAGATTGCATTAAGAATATTCACAACACTTTTAGGGAGTTCACCCGATGATAATTGAGTAAAATTTACAATATCAATGAAAACGACCGATGCTTCATCAATATGGTCGGCTATAATAGTCTTTTTTCTTCTCAAACGATTAGCAATGACCTTTGGTAAAATATTGAGCAATAGCTTCTCGGTCTTTCTCCTTTCGTAAAGCACGATTGAGCCGACGATAAATAATAACAAGATACCGGCAGCAAGGATATAAGCAAGTGTATTTCTTTTATTAAGTTCCAAATCCTGAATATGATTCTTTTGTTTTAAGATTTGATATTCTTTATCTTTTTTATCGGCTTGATATTTTTCAGTAAGTTCATTTGAAATCTTGTATTTATCAGTATTAAATTTATATTCTGTAGCTTTGTACAATTCCCAAAGAGTCATCTCTGCTTTTTTATAGTTTTTAACACCATCATAACACTTAGCCAAAACTTCAAGAATTCTAATTTTGTAAACAGGAGCATTCAAATTATAATTGTTTCTGCACAAATCAAGGGCTTTCTCCAAATTAAAAATCGCGGAATTGAAATCTTTTTTTAAAAAGCTTATTTCCCCGATATTGAAATATACAATAGCTAAATCAACCACACTAATTAAAAATTTTTGATGGTAAAACAAGCTTTTTTTCAAATCACGAAGCGCATCATCCATTCTGTTCAACTTTTTACAAATCTCACCCCGGTTGCTGTAAGCCATTCCCAGCATAGAAGTTAAATTATATTTCTCACTTATAATTAAACCCAAATTATAGTAGTAGAAAGCCTTGTCAGGTTTCTGCCAGTAATTATATACTTCACCCAAATTATTGTAAGCATTAGCCAGATTTTTAAAATCTTTTAATTTTTGGATTTCTTTTAGTGCTTTGAATGCATAATTTTCAGCTTTATCGAAGGAATTTTGGTATTGATTGATGATAGATAACTCTGTATAACCCCAAAATAAACCAAGATGACTGTTATATTTTTCAGCTAACTTTAAAGTATTTAAAGCATACGAAGTTGCAATTTTCAGGTCTTTGCCACAATTGATAAAGAAAAGAGTAGTACTGGGCTGCATCTGACCAAACTCGTATCCGATAGATTTAGCCAATTCAATACTTTTTTTAGCAATATACTCTCGTACAGTATCATTTTGTTTAAAATTCCAACAAATTCCGTTATAAGAGTCCACTATTAATTTTTTGTCCTGAATTTTTTGAGAAGTTAGCAATGCTTCCTGAAAAGAGTTTTCCGCGGAATCAATCTTTGATAGTGAGTGGTAACAATATCCTTTTGATAAATAAGCTAATATTTTCGCTCTTGGATTTTGAAACGACGAGCTCAATTCTATTGCTTCATCGGCAAGTCTAATCCCTTCCAATGGCTTACTAAATTGTAATTCAGTTGAAAGCTTGATTAAGAGCATTAATTTTGTTGTATCTGTTTTAGTATTTTTTTTCAGCAAGAGTCTAAGTGAATCTTCTGTTTTCGACAATTGTGAATGAAGCGGAAACATTGAAGCAAACGCAAAAAGAAATAAAATCAATCTAACCATTTTCATAGTATGTTCCTTAATTAAATCTTTATTAAATTAATAAATTTTAATTCAAAAACCAAGTTTTCATTTTGCCTTTCCCTTTAATTTCAATTTCACCACGTTCTTCAAAGAACCACCCCCTGAAGACTCCATCTTCAGTCTCCTCCTTAGTAAGGAGGGGATTAGGGGAGGTCAATATGTCTTTTAATCTCTCTGTTACCTGTATTTTCCCAGCTACTCCATGGCTTTCCATGCGAGAAGCCGTATTCACTGTATCACCCCACAAATCATAAATAAATTTCTGTTCTCCGATTACCCCAGCCACAACCGGACCGCAATCCATACCTATTCTGAATTTAATCTCAACACCTTCCTCAGTTTTGTAATCCTTCATTGTTTTCATCAATTCTGTTGCCATTTGAGCTATTGCATCTGCGTGGTCAGTCCGTCGTTCGGGGATGCCGGCTGCCGCCATGTAACAATCTCCGATTGTTTTGATTTTTTCAATTCCATATTTTGAAGCTATATGGTCGAAAGTTGTGAAAATTTTGTTTAACTCTTTTACAACATTTTGAGGCGATGATGCTGCACTCATCTTTGTAAAGTTAGCTATATCAATAAAAATAACGGATGCTTCCTCGAAATGGTCGGCGATTATTTTTTCTTTACCTTTTAGTCGTTTGGCTATTTTCTTTGGAAGGATATTGAGAAGAAGCTTCTCGGATTTTTTGCGTTCAGAGAAAGTGAATGTAGCTATTAGAATAATTACAAAAAAACCTGAACCAAGAATGTATGAAATAAGACTTCTTCTACCGATTTCGAGATTTTGAATTTCATTCTTTTGCTTTAAAATTTGATTCTCTTTCTCTTTTTTTTCAGCCTGGTATTTTTCGGTAAGTTCATTTGAAATCTTGTATTTATCAGTATTAAATTTATATTCTGTAGCTTTGTACAATTCCCAAAGAGTCATCTCTGCTTTTTTATAGTTTTTAACACCATCATAACACTTAGCCAATACTTCAA
>Ga0172370_10005067_pt1 | contig 17191 bp, 14 predicted proteins | sample LakKiv5m_FD_114538 | JGI IMG/M metagenome (GOLD analysis project Ga0172370, IMG submission 114538) | Freshwater microbial communities from Kabuno Bay, South-Kivu, Congo - kab_022012_11.5m | ecosystem: Environmental > Aquatic > Freshwater > Lake | place: Democratic Republic of the Congo...
CGCGTTCTACCGGCCCGGTCGCGGCCTCATGCACGGTCGCTGCCCAAGGCCCGGGACGGCGCCGCGCGTGCCGGAGAGAGAGCGCGCCGGCCGCGTCGCACGGTACGCGAAGGCATCCCACAGGTGAGGCCCTGGGATTCCGCGGAGCTCGAGGCGCTCCGCTACCTGGCGCCCTTGCTCGGCTGCCCCGGCTGCGCCGCCGCCTTCGGGCGATCGCGCAAGAGTGTGGAGCGCCAGGCCGCACGGCTCGGCGTCTCTCTGCGTCGGAAAAGATGTGGGGGTAATCCGGGGGACTCCGCGAGTCCCGCCGTCATGAAGCGCGTTCGCGAGCTCGCCGAGGCTGAGCTCTGCCCCTGCTGTGGCAAGCGGCCGATCAGCGTGAGTGCCACGGGACTGTGCTGGAGATGCCACTACAACGCCCTGTGCGCCGTCCACGAAGAGGAGGCCGCGAAGCTGCAGGGGCAGCGTGAGCTGTGGGCCGCACGCTCACGGCTGCAGCGCCGGCGACGCGCGACCGACAAGGCCGGCGGGGATTGCAGCGACGGAACGGGTGACGGCAGCGAGACGATGGATCCATGCACACCGTGATGACCCGCATGTACGACGTCGACGCCGAGGGCCGGCGCTTCCTCGCGTACCGCCCCGGCGACGTCGTGAGCGACGCGGACGCCGAGCGCCTCGCCCTAGACCTCGAGGCGTCCGTGATCAACCACTTCGCCCAGCAGCTCGCCCAGCAGCTCCCCCTCATCAGCCCCGCCGGCGCCAACCTGCGCGGCGAGTACATCGAAGCAATCGAGGCCGGTCGCGCCGAGCGGTCGACGCCTCCTCACGAAAGGTAAGGCGTCATGACGAAAGTGTTCGACGGCACCGTGAAGAACAACCCCTTGGCCGGAGGCGAGCGGAGCGCGCATCTGCGGCAGCTCGAACAGGACGCCAAGGACCTTGCCGAGCTGCACGATCAGGCCGCGCACGGCGAGGCGTCAAAGAACCCCGGCTCGGACCTGATCGCGAGCGCCCTGGAGCGTGACCTCGGTCGCGTGAGCGCCGACATCGAGCGCGAGCACCAACGCCTGTACGGCTCCGGCGTGCCCGGCGCCGTCCTGGCCCGTGGCCAGTCGATGCGCGAGGCGGTCGGCGCGAGCGGCCCGGACGTGTCGCTCGGACACCTGGTGCGCGGCCTGGGCATCGGAGACTGGCGCGGCGTTCCTGGCGACGTCAAGGCACTCGTGCTCTCCGGCGGCGCCAGCGCCGCCGTCCCGGGAGCCGTCACGGCCGGGATCGTCGACCTCGCCCGTGAGCAGTCCGTCGTCTTCCGCGCCGGCGCCCAGCTGATGCCGATCGCGACGCCGACCGCGAAGGTCGCCCGCATGACCAGCGCCCCGGCCGCCGAGTGGGAGCCCGAGGCCGCCGACCGCGACCTCACCGATGGTGCCTGGGTCTTCGACTCCGCCGAGCTCACGGCGGCGACGGCCTGGCTCTACACGACCCTCACGGTCGAGGCGCTGGAGGACGTGGTCGACCTCGAGGCGACCGTGATGAACCACTTCAGCCAGCAGCTCGGCCTCATCTTCGACGAGGCCGGCATCGCCGGCGACGGCGCCGACCAGCCCGTCGGCCTCGCGCTGATGACCAACGCCGACGACCGCGTGCTCGAGCTGAACGACGTCGGCGAGATCTCCAACTTCACCCCGTTCGTGGCCGCCATGGGCGCCGTCAAGGCGCGGCACTACGAGCCCACCAGCGTCCTGCTCACGCCGGCCATGTGGACGGAGCTGGCCTGCCTGCAGGACGGCCTCTACAACCCGATGCAGCCGCCGCGTGCGTACCAGCAGCTGCAGGAGCTCGTGACCGGCTACCTGCCCGACAACGGCGGCGTCGGCACGGACGAGCACACCGCGATCGTAGGCGACCTCAGCGCGATGACGTTCGGCGTGCGCACCGACGCGACGCTTGAGGTATCCCGCCTCGGCGCCGGCTTCAAGCGGGGCGCCGTCGAGCTACGCGCCTACATCCGCATGGGCATGTACCTGACCCGCCCGGAGGCGATCTGCGTCATGCGCGGGATCACCATGCCGGCCCTGCCGGACGAGTCCTGACGACGCACCGGCCGCGCCCCGCCCTTCAGCCCGGCGGGGCGCGGCCCGGAGACTGGAGCCCTCATGACCTTCCGACCCACCACCTGCCGCCGCTGTGGCGCCCCGATCACTCAAGCCAAGGTGGGGCGCGTGCGGCTGTTCTGCTCCGCCGCGTGCCGGCGCAACTATCACGAGCTCATGCGCCCACTGCACGACGCACGTCCGCCGCTGGACCGGCCGCTCGTCCTCCACGGTCCCGATGCCGACCGTCGTCTTCGCGCGCTTCACGCCGAGCTGCGCTCGACGGCGCGGCGGTGCTACGAGCTGGCCGCTGAGATGGAGCTGGCCGGCGATCCCCTGGAGCTCGGCCGCTGTGCCGCCGCGGGCGCTGCGATCGAACGCGTGGTCATCGAGCACTTCGGTGAGAAGGAGCCCTGACGTGCCGATCGACGGCGACTTCCTGGTATCGCACAGCAAGGTCGCTTTCCTTCAGCACCTTCGCGTGGAGACGCAGCCGTGATGCGGGGCGTCCAGGAGGTAAGGGAGTCACATCACTGGCGCTGCAGCGTGAGGACCCTGACTGCCCCATTTCGCGCGCGAGCCCGCTTCTGGAGTTTTGAGGGGCGGTAATGCCCGGTCACGAAACCCGAGAGGGTGCGACGAAATGCGCTCAGTGCGGCGCGCCGATTGAGCAGCGGCGCGGCCGCGGCCGACCGCGGCGTTACTGCTCCGACGCCTGCCGGCGGGCCGCTCAGCGTGTCCGTGCGGCCGCGTGGCAGTGGGTTGAGGAGGGAGACGAGGCGCAGGGCGCCTCCTGGACGAATGACGGCCTGGAGACCCTGGACGATGCGTGTGGGCCGCGTCACGCGCCGGCGCGCGGCGTCCCTGCGCCAGATCAGAGCACTGTCGAGCGCGTGACCGAGACGATCACCGCCGCGATCGCCGTGGCCGCGGAGCTGCGCCGCCACAGCGTCGGCGCCGAACACCCGGGGATCGCTGCCCGGTGCGGGCGCATCGCCAAGGCGCTGGACGCGGCGCTCGCGGCTGAGGGTTTCATGACGTAACGAGTTCCGAAGTCCGAGGGCGGCGGCGTCCGATTGGCGTCGGCCCCGCTTCCCTTGGCCGGCTGGTCGTTCGGTCCTCCTGTCGACCAGCCACAAGCCGGGCAGCACGGCGGACTCCTTCACCCGCCGCCCGGCGCAGCGGAGGCCCCGGGCCTGAGATCCCCTGGGGCCTCCGCGCTTTCTGCGCCTCCGGATGATGCCCACCAACGCAAGGGGCCCGCCGGAGCGGGCCCCTGGTCGTGCTTCTGTCCGCGCGGACCGCTACGCTTGCGTGTACGGCGCCGCCTCCTCGATGTCCGTGAGCAGCTCGATCATGGCCTCACGGTCGTTGAGGCTCTTACCCTCCGCCATCAAGCAGCGCCGGATCAGGTAGCCCTCCCGCCTGTCCAGGTCCTTGGCGATCGTCTCGTATGTCGGCAACTTGGTGGCCATCTTGCTCCCTTGGGTTGTACTCTGGGGCCCCGCGGGCACCCCTATTCCTGCCGCCCGTCTGCCGCCCAATTGTGCCGACAGGGCGGCAGAGCGGCCGGCCGCCGTGTGAAGCGCGCCGCGGTTGTCGCTCTCGACGGCCTCGGCGAAGGCGTCGCGCTCGTGTCCTTGCATGTGGCTCATGGTGCTCCCTTCGGTTGTACTCGTGCGTGTGGTGGCGGGGCTCCTGACGTGCCTTCAAGCCATCGGGCGGAGGCCGCGCGGCGCCGGAGAGTGTACGCAATCTGTACGCAATCTGTACGCAGTTACTTCGTCCAGACCGGTCATAGAGTGTCTGCCGTGTCGGAGCACGACGGAGACGAAAGCGCCGATTTGCAGCGGGAAAGCCGAAACGGGCCGACTAGGGTCTACAGCACCGGACGGCTCCCGTGGAATCGCAGGTTCGAATCCTGCCGGGCGCGCCAGCTTTCGTTACAAGTGACTCCGGGAGGGGTAGAAGCCAGCCGATGAATCCGCCTGATGAACAACAGGAACGCACTCCGATCGATGCAGCCGGGCTGTACGAAGAGATATCGGCGGCACTCGGCCGGCACGACAAGGCGTCGGCCGTGCGTATCGCCGTGGAGTCGGTGACCTCAGGCGCGATCGGCATTCCGGCGCTGTACCGTGACGTTCTCACGCCGATCCTCGCGGACACCGGAGCCGCGTGGCAGAGGGGCACGGTCGCCATCTGGGAAGAGCACCTCGCCAGCGCCACGGTGAGGACCATCGTCGAGATCCTGTATCCGGGCGTGCTGAAGGCGAAGGCGGAGACGCCGGCGGCGGAGCGCAGCGTCCTGCTCGCCTGTCCGCCGGAGGAGGGTCACGACCTGGGTCTTCGTATGGTCGCCGACCGCTTCGACATGGCCGGCTGGACGACGTACTTCCTGGGTCCGGACACACCCGTGGATGAGATCGCCGACGCGGCGCGGCGCCTGGGCGTCGACGCGATCGTGATGAGTTCTTCGACGCACTTTCACCGACTGGCGGTGCGTCACGCCGTGGATTCGCTCAAGACTGATCTTCCGGACGTGGACGTGTGGGTGGGTGGGCCGGCCTTCGTGGGCGCGGCCACCGGCTGGCTGCCACAGGAGATCGTCGATCTCGACGCACTGCTTGGCGACGCGCCGGCCGCGAGCGGCGGGGAGGGCTGAACCGTGCTCAGCCTCGGCATCGCCGCGCGCTTCCTGCGCAAGAGCCCGGTGCAGTCGATCCTCATCGCCGCCGGCATCGCCGTGGGTATCGGTGTCCAGGTGTTTCTCGGCTCGCTGATCACCAGCCTGCAGGCCAGCCTTGTCGACCAGACCATCGGCAGCAGCCCTCAGCTCATCGTGCGCGCCGAAGAGGACGGCGACCCCGTCGTCTTCGACGCGGCGCTGAAACAGGCCATGGAGAGCCAGCCGGAGATCACGACGGTCGTCCCCACGCGCGCCTTCTCCGCGATCTTCCGTCAGGGCGCCGAGAGTGCGCCGCTGCAGTTCACCGGTGGCGGCCTCGCCGAACTCGACACGGTCTACGACATCTCTGGGCGGCTCGTGGCTGGGACGGCAGTGCTCGGCGACGGAGACGTGCTCATCGGCAAGGATTTCGCCGATTCGTTCGCGCTGAAGCCGGGCGACACGGCCGGCTTCGTGCTGCCGAACGGCAAACCGGCAGAGCTTACCGTGAGCGGGGTCTACGACTTCGGGTCGGCCGCGGCCAACAGCGCCACCGCCTTCGTGGACGGCGCCTACGCCGCGACGGTCCTCGGACTGGAGCCCGATCAGTACTCCGCGATCGACGCTCAGGTGAGTGACGTGTTCGCCTCGAAGGATGTCGCCACCGCCCTGCAGGCGGACTCCGCCTTGAAGGACCTCAAGGTGACCGAGTGGCAGGAGGCGAACGCGGACCTGCTCTCGGCCTTGCAGAGCCAGAGTTCGTCGAGCTACATGATCCAGTTCTTCGTGCTTGTCGCGGTCGCCCTCGGCATCGCCTCGACCCTGGCGATCTCGGCGGTCCAGAAGACCCGCCAGATCGGCATCCTCAAGGCGATGGGTATGGGCGACCGGCAGTCGGGACGTATCTTCTTCTGGCAGGCGCTGATCCTGGGAGTGAGTGGAGCGGCCGTCGGCGTCGGGGCCGGCCTCGGGCTGATCGCCCTCTTCTCGTTCCTCGGCAGAAACTCGACGTCGCTGTTCCCGATCACGCCGCAGGTCGGCTTCGTGGCGATCTCCTTCGCCGTGGGGATCCTGGTCGCGGTCGGTTCGTCGCTGATCCCTTCGCGGCGCACCTCCAAGCTGGATCCGATCGAGGTGATCCAGGGTGGCTGAGACGCTCGTCAACGCCGAAGGCATCGGCAAGACCTACGGGACCGTAGTCAAGACGGTCGCCCTGCAAGAGGTCCCGTTCGAGCTGCAGGGCGGCGAGTTCGCCTCGCTGATCGGGCAGTCCGGTTCCGGCAAGTCGACGATGCTCAACCTGATCGGCCTGCTGGACACGCCGTCCACCGGCCGTGTCGTCCTGAATGGGCACGACACGACGGCCGCGAGCCGCAGGCAGCGCGCCGCCCTGCGCAACGACTTCATCGGTTTCGTCTTCCAGTTCCACTATCTGCTGCCCGAGTTCAGCGTGCTGGAGAACGTGCTGATGCCCGGCCGCATCGCGGGCGTGGCTCCGGGGGACCTCGTGCCTCGAGCCGAGGAGACTCTCGCGCTGCTCGGCCTGGAAGGCCTTGAGAAGAAGAATGCCAACGATCTCTCCGGCGGGCAGAAGCAGCGCGTCGCCATCGCCCGCGCGCTGATGAACCGCCCGGCACTCGTGCTCGCCGACGAACCGACGGGCAATCTCGACACCGTGAACACGAAGGCCGTCTACAAGCTCTTCCGCGAGATCAACGAGGAGCTGGGTACGGCCTTCCTCATCGTGACGCACGACCGCAGCGTCGCGCAGCAGACCGACCGCATCCTGGAGATCCAGGACGGCCACCTGCTGCAGGACGTGCGCAACGAGTATCTGGCGCCGGCCTGATGCGGCCGGCCGGCGGCGCCCGCCGCGCCGCCGGCTTTCGGGCGTGGATCCACCCGGCGCGTGTGACGGTCGTCCCCGCTCGTGGTATCCTTCTACGCCGACCGCATCGTCGGCGCCGGGTTCGCCCCGACGCTCGCCGAAGGCGGCGACCGGTGGTGAAGGTAGCTCAGCTGGCAGAGCTCCGGGTTGTGGTCCCGGCGGTCGCGGGTTCGAATCCCGTCCTTCACCCCAACCACGTGATGCACCGGCCGGCGCGAGCGCCGGCCGACGACGTTAACGACGTGCGGGTGTGGCGGAACTGGTAGACGCGCTAGACTTAGGATCTGGTGAGCTCTGCTCGTGGAGGTTCAAGTCCTCTCACCCGCACCATAGGCTTCGGCCTGACCCCGCACGGACCACACGGCGGTCCGCAGCGCCCTCGAGCGGCGTTCGCGGGCCGCTCCAGCGACAGACGGAGACACTACAGTGAAGACGAAGGTCAATGCCACAGCAGAGAACGAGGTCGAGCTCAGCGTCGAGGTTCCCGCCGAGGCGGTGAAGAAGGCGTACGACCGCGCTGTGGCCAAGGTCCGCAACGAGATGCAGCTGCCGGGCTTCCGCAAGGGTCGCGTGCCCGTGGACCTGGTGGTGCAGAACGTGGGCGCCGATTTCATCCGCAGCGAGGCGCTCGAAGACGCCATCCCCGAGTGGGGCGACGAGGCGCTGCGCGCGTCGGGGCTCATGGAGGACGCGGTCGGTACCTCCGACCTGCAGGTCGGGCCGCTCGACGAGACCGCGGACTACGCCTTCTCGCTCAAGGTGCAGACCATGCCGACTCCCACGCTCGGCGAGTACAAGGGTCTTGAAGTGCCGAGGCGACAGACAGAGGTCACCGACGACCAGGTGGCGGTCCAGCTGACGACCCTCCAGGAGCGCCTTGCCAGCCTCGAGCCCGTCGAAGGACGCGCCGTGCGGATGGGCGATTTCGTCCTCATGGACCTCGAGGGCAGTCATGACGGCAAGCCTATCGAGGGAGCGCAGGGCAAGGACCAGATGTACGAGGTCGGCAGCGGAAACCTCATCCCCGGATTCGAGGAGCAGCTCATCGGCCTCAAGGGCGGCGAGGAGAAGTCGTTCGACATCGTCTTCCCGCCGGACTACCACGCGGAGGAACTCGCCGCCATGCCGGCCACGTTCAAGGTGGCCGTGAAGGAGATCAAGTCGAAGGTCGTTCCCGAGCTCGACGACGCGTTCGCCGCGGACGTGAGCGAATTCGAGACCATGGATGAGTTGCGCGCCGACGTGAGGCAGCGGCTTGAGGCCGCCGCCGCCGCCGGCGCCGAGCGCGAGTTCCGCGCCGCCGCCGTGGAGAAGGCCGTCGAGCACGCCGCCATCGCGGTGCCGTCGACGATGATCGATCGCGAGGCACACCGTCTTTACCATCAGCTCGAGGAGCGCGTCGGCGAGCAGGGCCTCACGATGGACGTCTATCTCGGCGTGCTCGAGAAGTCGCCGGAGGACATCGAAGAGGAGATGCGTCCGCAGGCCGAGTTCGTCATCAAGCGGCAACTCGTGCTCGAGGCGATCGCCGAGGCGGAGAAACTCGAGATCACCGACGACGACGTCGCGGAGATGGTGAAGCACGACGCCGAGGCGCTGGGCCGCGATCACCTGCAGCTGCTTGCCGATCTCGAGAAATCGGGGAGGCGTGAAGCCCTTCGCGACGAAATGCTAGTGGCCAAGGCGGCCGATTTCGTTGCCGAGAACGCCGTTGCCGTACCGATGACCGAGGCAGAGGAAGCGGCGGCCGAGGAGTCCGCGGAGGTCGTGGACCCTGAGGCGGAGTGAGGGTTTCGGCATGGGAACCACTGAGAGAGAGACAACCACGAAGAGGGTGAGCACTTGACTCCACTTGTACCGTTCGTGATCGAGCAGACGAGCCGCGGTGAGCGCTCGTTCGACATCTTCTCGCGACTCCTCAACGAGCGCGTGGTCTTCCTGGGTACTCCGGTCGTCGACGAGATCGCCAACCTCATCGTCGCGCAGCTCATCCATCTCGAGAGCGACGATCCCGACAAGGACATCAGCCTGTATATCAACAGCCCGGGCGGCAGCGTCTACGCCGGGCTCGCAATCTACGACACGATGCAGTTCATCAAGCCCGATGTGAGCACCATCTGTGTCGGCAGCGCGATGAGCATGGGCGCTCTGCTGCTCGCGGGAGGGGCCAAGGGCAAGCGCTTCGCGCTGCCTAACGCCCGCGTGCTCATCCACCAGGTGGCCGGCGGGTACGAGGGTCAGGCCACCGACATCGAGATTCACGCGCGAGAGGTCCTCAACCTCCGCCGGCGTCTCGACGAGATCATCGCCGACCACACCGGCCAGGAGATCGACAAGGTCCGTCAGGACACGGAGCGTGACTACTTCATGAGCGCTGCCGAGGCCAAGGACTACGGCATCATCGACGACGTCATCGCCCACCGCTGATGGCGACGGCGACGGCGTTTTCGCACTAGGAGGCTCGCGTGGCAGGCACCACCGACGGCAACGACCAGCTACTCTGCAGTTTCTGCGGCAAGTCGCAGCGGCAGGTGAAGAAGCTCATCGCCGGCCCCGGGGTCTACATCTGCGACGAGTGTATCGATCTCTGCAACGAGATCATCGACGAGGAGCTCACCACGCCGGCCGCACTCGACCTAGAGCAGCTCCCCAAGCCGCGGGACATCTACGGCATCCTGAACGACTATGTGGTCGGGCAGGACGAGGCCAAGCGTGCGCTCGCGGTCGCGGTCTACAACCACTACAAGCGCGTCCAGGCGGTCGCCGAAGGCGAGACGGACGTGGAGCTGGCGAAGAGCAACATCCTTCTTCTGGGTCCCACGGGCTGCGGCAAGACGCTGCTCGCGCAGACGCTGGCGCGGATCCTCAACGTCCCGTTCGCGATCGCCGACGCGACTGCGCTCACCGAGGCCGGCTACGTCGGCGAGGACGTCGAGAACATCCTCCTCAAGCTCATCCAGGCGGCGGATTTCGACGTGAAGAGAGCCGAGACCGGCATCATCTACATCGACGAGATCGACAAGATCGCGCGCAAGGCCGACAACCCGTCCATCACGCGCGACGTGTCCGGTGAGGGTGTGCAGCAGGCTCTGCTCAAGATCCTCGAGGGGACGGTGGCCAGCGTGCCGCCTCAGGGCGGGCGCAAGCACCCGCACCAGGAGTTCCTCACGATCGACACGACCAACGTGCTCTTCATCTGCGGCGGCGCCTTCGCCGGACTCGAGAAGATCATTGAACGTCGCATGGGTCGTCAGGGCGTGGGGTTCATGGCCGATGTGGTGAGCAAGGCCGACAAGGATCCGGGCACGATCTTCACGCACGCGCTCCCGGAGGACCTGCTGGACTTCGGCCTCATCCCGGAGTTCATCGGCCGCCTTCCGGTCGTCAGCGCCGTTCACAACCTTGACGAGAACGACCTCATGCGCATCCTCACCGAGCCCAAGAACGCGCTGACGCGGCAGTACCAGAAGTTCTTCTCGCTCGACGGCGTCGAGCTCGTGTTCGCGGAAGAATCGCTCGCCGCCATCGCCGTCAAGGCGCTGGAGCGAGGCACCGGCGCGCGCGGCCTGCGGTCCATCATCGAGGAGTCGCTGCTCGGCGTGATGTTCGACCTGCCGAGCCGGACGGACGTTCGCAAGTGCGTGATCACGAAAGAGACGATCGAGAAGGGTATCGACCCGACGCTTCTCACGGAGGCGGACAAGTCGCTGCCGGAGCGTGACGCCGAATCCGCCTGAACAGCCGGAGGTGACCGGAGAGGGGCAGGGCCCGTCGCCGGCGGCTCTGCCCCTCTTGCCGACCCGCGAGCTCGTCCTCTTCCCGAAGATGGTGGCGCCGGTCTTCGTGGGGCGCGACAAGTCGATCGCCGCCATCGAACGGGCGCACGGTACGGAGACGCCGCTGGTAGTCTGCGCACAGCGCGAGTCGTCGATCGAGGACCCCGGGCCCGCCGACATCCGGCCGGTCGGGGTCCGCGCCAGAGTCCTCCAGCTGTTCAAGCTTCCCGACGGGAGTGTGAAGGCGCTGGTCGAGGGTGAGACGCGGGTGCGGATCGGCCGCTTCGTCGAGACGGCGCCGTGCTTCTCCGTGGAGTACGCGGAACTGACCAGCTCCGACAGGAGCGCGGCGAGAAGCCGCAGCCTGGCACGGCGCGTGACCGGGGAGTTCACCGACTACGTGGAGTTGCATCCCCAGCTCGCCGATGAGGCACGGTTCGTGGTGCAGCAGGCCGCGGATCCCGACGAGCTCGCCGACATCGTCGCCGCCCACCTGCAGATCGAGAACGACGAGAAGCAGGCGCTGCTCGAGATCGCCGGGACGGAGCAGCGCCTGGTCGCGGTGCTGGAGAGCCTCGCCGAGGAGAACGCGGTGCTCGGCATCGAGCGGGAGATCGGGCTCAAGGTGCAGCAGCGGATCGAGGGTGCGCAGCGGCAGCTTCTCCTGCATGAGAAGCTCCGCGTGCTGCGCGATGAGATCGAGGAGACCGGCGACAGCGCCGACGAGGACGTCGCCGGATACGTGCGGCAACTGGAGGAGCGTCCAATCTCGCCGGCGGCCCGCCGTCTCGTGGAGCGGGAGCTCAAGAAACTGAGACAGGCTTCGCCGATGAGCCCGGAGGTCGCCGTGATCCGCGGCCTTCTGGACACGGTGTTCGGGCTTCCGTGGGGCACGTTCGCGGAGACCGATGTGGACGTGGCCGGAGTCGCGCAGCATCTTGAGCGTACCCACGACGGGCTCAAGGACGTCAAGGACCGGATCCTGGAGTATCTGGCCGTCTGCCGGCTGCGTGAGGACCGGGCGGCGGGAGAGGCTCCCGGAGGGCGGGCCGCTCGAAGCGCGGCGGAGCCTGGTGACCAGCCGGCGACGATCCTGTGTCTGGCAGGTCCGCCCGGCACCGGCAAGAGCAGCGTCGCGCAGAGTATCGCAGACGCGCTGGGGCGCCCCTTCGTGCGCGTAGCGCTCGGTGGCGTCCGTGACGAGGCCGAGATCCGCGGCCATCGGCGGACGTACATCGGGGCCATGCCGGGCAGGATCCTGGAGGGGCTGACCAAGGCCGGCGCCGACAACCCCGTCATGCTGCTGGACGAGCTGGACAAGCTCGACAGCGACTGGCGCGGCAATCCGGCCGCGGCTCTGATGGAGGTCCTCGACCCGGCGCACAACCATGCGTTCCGCGATAACTACCTCGAGTGTGAGTACGACCTGAGCAGGGTCTTCTTCATCGCCACCGCCAACGACGTCGATGGGATTCCACACACGCTCTACGACCGTCTCGAGGTGATCCACCTCAGCGGGTACACGCCGGCGGAGAAGCTGGCCATCGCCCGCCGGCACCTGGTCCCACGGGTGGCTAGGGACACCGGACTGCGCCGCGGCGACGTGAGGTTCGCCCGCGGCGTCGTCCAGGCGGTGGTGCGCGGTTACACGCGGGAGGCGGGCGTGCGCGAACTTGAGCGTGCCCTGCGACGCATCGACCGCAAGATCGCCCGCCGCCATGTCGAGGACGGAGTCGCGCTGCCGGTCACGGTGACCGATGACGATCTGCGCGGCTACCTCGGGGAGGCGGTGTGGCTGGACGCCGAGTTGCCCCGTGCGGCGCGTGTCGGTGAGAGCCTCGGGCTCGCCTATACGTCGGACGGCGGCGACGTGCTCACCATCGAAGCGACGATCGCTCGCGGACGGGGCGAGCTGGTGCTCACCGGGCAACTCGGCGACGTCATGCAGGAATCCGCCTCGGCGGCGTGGGGTCATCTGCTGGCCACCGTCGAGCTCGACCGGACGCTCAGAGAGCTGATCCGGCGCTCGCCGTACCTGACCAAGGACGGGCTCGATCTCGCGAACCAGGACATCCGGGTCCACGTGCCCGAAGGCGCCATCCCGAAGGACGGTCCATCCGCCGGCCTCGCACTCGCCGTCGCCATGCTCTCGGCGCTCGCCCGCGTCCCGGTCAAGCCGAGGGTCGCGATGACGGGCGAGATCACGCTCGGCGGCCGGGTACTGCGTGTGGGCGGACTCAAGGAGAAGCTGCTCGCCGCGGCACGCAGCGGCATCCGTACCGTGCTCCTTCCGGCCGCCAATCGCGGCACCGTGGAAGAGCTGGAAGCGGATCTGACGGCGAAGCTCGAGCTGGTCTACGTCACCAGCTTCGCCGAGGCGCTGCCACATGTGTTCTCCGGGCGGCGCGCGCCGCGGCCGTGACGCCGCGGCCCGCGGCGGTTTGCGGCCGGGTATGCTTGTGACACACGGCGCCTGAGCGCCGAACGCAAGGAGCGTCTATCATGAACGACCACGAACACGACCACCAGACACCGGGCTCCACGGAAGAACCGGGTGTGGATGCCGGTACCGGCAGGCTCGAGCATCACTGCTCGCAGTGCGGGGCGCTGATCGAGGGCTCGCATGAGTTCTGTCAGGCCTGCGCCCTCGAGGCCAGTGGGGGAGAGGCTCCGCCGGAGCTGGACCGGGCGTAGCCCGGTATACTCTCAGTTCGGCCGCGGGCCGCGCAGGCGACCCTTCGGCCGACATGCCCGCGCGACGGGCCATCCATGTGAACCGGTCGCTTCCGCGACGCGCGTGTGCGGAGGTGCCGATGACCGAGACTGAGGCCGATGAGCGACCCGAGCAGCGGTACCGACTACCTGCGGCAGACCACCCGGTTCGAGCCCGCCGCCGTGGAGGCGCGCTGGATGCGCCACTGGCTGGACGAGCATCTGTTCCACGCCGAGCCGGACCCGTCCCGCAAGCCGTATTCCATCGTCATCCCGCCACCGAACATCACCGGCGTCCTGCACATGGGCCACGCTCTCAACGACGCGGTCCAGGATACCCTGACCCGCTACCATCGCATGCTCGGGGAGAACGCCTGCTGGCTGGTCGGTACCGACCACGCCGGCATCGCCACGCAGAACGTGGTCGAGAAGATGCTCCGCAAGGACGGTCTCACCAAGGAGGACCTCGGGCGCGAGGAGTTCGTCAAGCGCGTCTGGGAATGGCGTCGTGAGTACGGCGGGACGATCATCCAGCAACTCAAACGACTCGGGTGCTCCTGCGACTACGACCGCGAGCGGTTCACGTTCGACGAGGGGTACGCCCGGGCGGTGACGAAGGTCTTCGTCGCGCTCTTCGAGAAGGGCTACATCCACAAGGACAGCTACCTCGTCAACTGGTGCCCGAGGTGCGGCACGGCGATCAGCGACCTGGAAGTCGCCTACAAGGACATGCCGGGCACGCTCACCCACGTGCGCTACTCGGTGCAAGGCAGCGGGAGCGAGTCTGTCACGATCGCCACGACGCGTCCCGAGACGATGCTCGGAGACACCGCGGTGGCCGTGCACCCCGACGACCGCCGCTACAGGCACCTCGTCGGCAAGACGGCCACGCTTCCGCTTCTGGGGCGCGAGCTGAGGATCGTCGCCGACGAGCGCGTCGACCCGGACTTCGGCACGGGGGCCCTCAAGATCACGCCGGCGCACGACCTGACCGACTTCGACATCGGGCGCACCCACGGGCTGGACACCGTCCAGGCCATCGGCCAGGACGGCCGCATCACCGGGGCCGGTGGCCCGTACGCCGGACTTGAGGTCGAGGAGGCGGCCGAACGCGTGGTCGAGGACCTGCGCGCGCTGGGTGTGCTGGAGAAGGTCGAGGACTACCCGCACAGCGTCGCCACGTGCGACCGCTGCGGCACACCGATCGAACCGCTCATCAGTGAGCAGTGGTTCATGGAGATGGACGAGCTGAAGCGGCCGGCGACGGAGGTCGTTCGCGACGGAAGGGTGACGTTCACGCCGGAGCGGTGGGGCAGGGTGTACATCGACTGGATGGAGAACCTGCGCCCCTGGTGCATCAGCCGCCAGCTCTGGTGGGGACACCAGCTGCCGGTCTGGTACTGCCGGAACGAGGAGTGCGGCGAGACGATCGTCGCCGAGACGGAGCCGGAGGCCTGCCCGCACTGCGGCGGCACCTCGATCCGCCGCGAGACCGACGTGCTGGACACCTGGTTCAGCTCGGCCTTGTGGCCGTTCGCGACCTTCGGCTGGCCGGATGAGACCCCGGACCTCGACTACTTCTACCCGACCGACGTGTTGAGCACAGCGCGGGACATCATCTTCCTGTGGGTCGCGCGCATGGTCATGATGGGCCTCGAGTTCCGGGGTGAGGTCCCGTTCGAAGACGTCTACATCCACTCGGTGATCCAGGCGCCCGACGGGCGCCGCATGAGCAAGAGTCTCGGTACCGGCATCGACCCACTCGAGATGATCGACCGGTACGGCGCCGACGCGACACGGTTCGGCCTCCTGCTCATGAGCAGCGCCCAGGACGTTCGCTTCAGCGAAGAGAAGATCGCCATGGGTCGCGGGTTCGCCAACAAGCTCTGGAACGCCGCCCGCTTCGTGCTGCTCGGGAGCGAAGGGTATGAGGCGGCGCGTAGCGAGGCCGATGAGGTGGACCGGTGGATCACCAGCCGCTTCCAGCGCTGTCTCGCCGGGGTGGAGGACGCGGTCGCGGTCTACGACTTCTCCGCCGCGGTGGACACGGTCTACCACTTCGTGTGGGACGAGTTCTGCGACTGGTATCTCGAGTTCGTGAAGGTCCGGCTGTACGGGGACGACGAGACGGCGAAGGCGCAGGCGGCCGGGCACGCGCGCTGGATGCTGGACCGGGTCGTCCGTCTGCTGCACCCGTTCCTCCCGTTCGTCACCGAGGAGATCGCGGCGCAGTATGGCGCGGCGCCGCTGCTTCGGCAGCGCCATCCACGGCGGGACGACGGGCAGGTCGCCCCGGATGCCGAGAGGGACATCGGACAGGTGCGGGCGGCGGTCGACGGCCTCCGGCGCTTTCGCGCCGAGGCGGAGGTCCCGCCGGGCAAGGTGCTCGAAGCCGTGTTCGTCGGCGATGGTGACGCCGGCGCGGAGGGGCGCTATGCGCCCTACGCCGGCGCCTTCAGGGCGCTCGCCAAGACCGCCGTCTCGTTCCAGACTGAGCCGCCGGCAGACGCCACGGTCGTCCTCGTGCCCGGCGGCCGCTTCGAGGTCGCGGTCGCCGTGGACAGGGCCGAGGAGACCGCCCGGCTCGAGCAGCAACTGGCGAAGGTCGAGAACGAGGTGCGGCGCGGCCGGGCCAAGCTCGCGAACGAGAAGTTCGTCGGCCGCGCTCCTGAAGCCGTGGTCGCGAAGGAACGTGAGAAGCTTGCCGGCTACGTGACCGACCGCGACGAGCTGGCCACGCGGCTGGCGCGGCTGCGGGGAGCTTGAGACCGCCGCCGTGAACGCTGCGGGCGCCGATCCCGGCCGACCCGGGTGGGCCGAGTACCTCCACTCTCTGGCGGCGTTCGGGATGCGGCCGGGCCTGGATCGTGTCGAGGCGCTCCTGGGGAGTCTGGGGCGGCCACAGGACGCCTACAGGGTGATCCATGTGGTCGGCACGAACGGCAAGTCGTCGACGACGCGCTACTGTGAGGCCCTGATGCGCAGCCACGGTCTGCGCGCCGGCGCGTATCTCTCGCCGCATATCTCGGGGTGGAACGAGCGCGTGCTGGTGGAGGGACGTCCGCTGGCGGAGGCAGTGCTCGGCAGCGCCGTCGAGCAGGTACGCGGCGAGGTCGCCCGGCTGCCGGCCGAGCTGGGCGAGACGACGCAGTTCGAAGTCCTGACCGTCGCCGCGCTGCTTGCGTTCGCGCACAGCGGGGTCGAGGCAGTCGCGCTGGAGGCCGGGCTCGGAGGCCGCCTCGACGCCACCAACGTTGTGGAGGCACCCGTCGTCGTCCTCTCGAACATCGCCCTCGAGCACACCGAGGTACTGGGGGAGACGCGGGAGCTCATCTTCGCGGAGAAGGCGGCGGTCATCAAGGGCGGTGACGCGGTGTTCGGAGAGCTCGATGGCCTCGAGAGCGAGGCACGCCGGGTGTGCTCCGCCGCCGGCGCTGAGCCGCACTTCCTGAGTTCCGCTGCGGAGGCGGCGGACCCCGGCGACTTCACCGTCGCGGGCACGCCGACGGATTTCTCCGTCGCCATGTGCGAGAAGGACGGGTCGGCGGCCGAGCGGTGGACCAGGCTGGCCGTTCCCACCCCGGCGCTCTACCAGGTGCGCAACGCGGCACTGGCCGTCGTGGCGGTCCGGCTGCTGCTCGGCCGTCTCGACGAACCGGCGGCGCGGCGGGCGCTGGCTGCGACCGCGGTGCCCGGGCGGCTGCAGAAGGTCGGGGAGCGGCCCGTGGTCCTTGCGGACGGCGCCCACAATCCGGACGGCGTGCGCGTGCTGGTGCAGAGCCTGAAGGCCGTGGATCTGCCGCGGCCGGTGATCGGGGTCCTCGCGATCATGCGCGACAAGCAGTACCAGGAGATGCTTCGACAGCTGGTCCCCGAGCTGGACGTCGTCGTCTGCACTCAGGCGAGCGAACCCAGGAGCTTGACCGCCGGGGAGCTGGCGGACGCGGTCCGAGCCGTCGCAGAGCCTTCGGCCGCGACGGGCTCTCCGTCTGCGCGGCCTGAGGGTGGCGGTCCCGGCGTGACGATCGTCGCGTCGCCGGGGGAGGCTCTC
>Ga0172370_10005068_pt1 | contig 17190 bp, 14 predicted proteins | sample LakKiv5m_FD_114538 | JGI IMG/M metagenome (GOLD analysis project Ga0172370, IMG submission 114538) | Freshwater microbial communities from Kabuno Bay, South-Kivu, Congo - kab_022012_11.5m | ecosystem: Environmental > Aquatic > Freshwater > Lake | place: Democratic Republic of the Congo...
AGAGGGGGTTTTAAGTGAAAAAAATACTTTTGATTATAATGATCTCCGTAATTGTTATCGCCGGAGTGGTTGTTCTTTTAACCGGTAAAAAAACAAATAAGGTGTTTTCGGGTAGCAGCCATTCATCCGCGCGCGCTTTATCCGGCCAGGCGCGCACGCTTGAGACTAAGGGTAATTTGCTGGATGCTAAGTTACTGTATCAGAAGCTGGTAAATGATTATCCGGAATCCCCGGAGGTAATGGACTGGCAGAAAAGAGCCGAAGAGATCAATATCAAGCTTTTGTTTTCGCCGGTGCCCACGCCTAAAAGTATAATTTATCAAATTCGTCCGGGAGACACCTTAAATAAGATTGCCCGCGAGCATAAAACTACGACGGAACTTATTATGAAAAGTAATAATATTAGTGACGCTTTAATTATTCCCGGCCGTAAGATTAAGGTTGAAAATGCGCCTTTTAATATCCTGGTGGATAAATCTCAAAATATATTGCTGCTTAAAAATAATGAGGAGATCGTGAAGAGTTATGTCGTTTCGACCGGAAAAAACAATTGTACTCCCACTGGCACATTTAAAATCGTGAATAAGCTTCCTAATCCCACTTGGTTTAAGGCCGGAGCGGTGGTGCCTCCGGAAAGCGCGCAAAATGTGCTGGGCACGCGTTGGATGGGGTTTGATCTGGCTGGTTATGGCATTCATGGGACGACTGAACCAAACCAGCTGGGTAAACAAGTGACTCAAGGATGCGTGCGCCTGAGCAATACGGACGTGGAGGAGCTTTACAGCATTGTGCCGGTGGGCACGGAAGTTACGATTATTGAATAACGCTTATGGCCAGACTGGATTTTGAAAAACCGATTGTCGAATTAGAGAAAAAGATTCAAGAGCTTAAATCTTTTATGGTCGAGAAAAAGATTGACCTGTCCGCGGAGATTAAAAAGCTCGATGATAAACTTGAGCATTTGAAAAAAGATACTTATGTTAATCTTTCCGCCTGGCAGAAAGTGCAGCTTGCCCGACACCCCCTGCGGCCTTATACCCTGGATTATATCAGTATGATTATGTCGGATTTTGTGGAGCTGCATGGCGACCGGCTTTTCGGTGACGATAAAGCGATGATCTGCGGCTTGGCAAAAATAGACAAAAAAAGGGTAATGGTAATCGGGCACCAAAAAGGCCGGGATACCAAAGAAAATTTAAAACGCAATTTTGGCTGCGCGCATCCGGAAGGGTATCGTAAGGCTTTGCGTTTAATGCAGATGGCGCAAGAGTTTAACTTGCCGGTAGTAATTTTTATTGATACCCCGGGGGCATATCCGGGGATCGGAGCGGAGGAACGCGGGCAATCTCACGCGATCGCGTTTAATCTACGGGAGATGATGAGTTTTACGGTGCCGATTGTGGCGATTGTGATTGGAGAAGGGGGTTCCGGCGGCGCTTTGGGGATCGGCGTGACGGATCGTATGGCGGTTTTAGAAAATTCATATTACTCGGTTATCTCTCCGGAAGGCTGCGCGGCAATCCTTTGGAAGGATGGCGCTAAAGCGCCCCAAGCCGCGGAAGTTTTAAAACTTACCGGTCCGGATCTTTTAAAGATGGGCCTGATTGATGAGGTGATTCCTGAACCATTGGGAGGGGCGCATCGCGATGTGCAGAAAACAGCCCAGAATGTTAAAGAATCGATTTTAAGGAATCTGAAAGAGCTGGAGATTTTAGATAAAGATAAACTATTAAAGTTAAGGTACGCGAAATTCAGGTCGATGGGTGTTACCGCATGATTGAACAAGAGCTTCTGTTATTAGGCCTCTTACGTCAAGCTCCCAAACATGGTTATGAAATAAAGATTAAAGTCCGCGAAATACTCTCGCTTTTTGCCGGGGTGCAGTTAAAATCCATCTACTATCCTTTAAAAGTTCTCGAGAAAAAAGGCTTCTTAACGAAGCAATCAAGTAAGAAAGGCCGCCGGCCGGAACGTTTTGTTTATTGCTTAACGGATAAAGGAAAAGAACGTTTTCAGGAACTTTTGAGTAAAAATTTACTGAATTTCCAGCGCCCGCAATTTACTTTGGATTTAAGCCTGTACTTTTTAAGTTATTTACCCGTAAATTTAGCCCGCCGCAGGCTTGCCGCCCGTTTAAGTATTTTAAAAAAGATATCCTTAGGTATCGTCGAATTGCTTAATTCGAAAGCTTTAAAAAGCTCGCTTGCCCATTCTCAGATTTTAGAACATAACCTTTGTTTATTGCGGGCAGAGTCCGTATTTTTGAGCGCGCTGCTGAAGAAGATTTAGTGGTTAAGGGGACAGCCATTTTTCTCTGAACAAAACAGCCAAAAAAATGGCTGTCCCCTATTTTCCCTTGACAAAAGATATAGTTTATTATATCATTTTACATAGAGTGATAGCACTTACTATAATTACTATATGTTTCATAAATTAATCTCCAGGGGAGGAATCTGTCATGGCTAAAGCATTAATTTCACCGAATGAAATTAGTAAAATTTACAGCATTTCTTATCAAACCATTAATTATTATACCAATCTTGGCCTGTTGATGGTAAAAAAGAGAAATGCCAACAACCGGCTTTATGACAGCCGTCAGGTCGGCGCTTGTTTGAAAAAGGTGAATAATCTAAAAAGCCAGGGGTATTCCTTAAAATTGATCTGCGATTTGTTACGAAAGGGTTAAATGAGCTATTTTTCCACTTTAGGTTTAATCAGAGAGCCGTTTTCAAACAGCCCGGATCCGGAATTTTTCTTTGAATCCAATGAACATAAGGCGGCGTTGATTCGTTTGTTGGTGGAGATCCGTTTACGCCGGGGTTTAAGCGTTATTTTAGGAGATGTCGGAGTCGGTAAAACTACTCTTTCTCGTAAACTGTTCCAAATGCTCAAAGAGCGTTCTGATATGTTGTTTTATATGATTTTAGATCCTACAGCGCAGAGTGAGGAGTTATTTTTAGAATCATTAGTGCGCACCTTTAACCTCCAGGAGCAGCTTAGCGGCTCGCCCAGCATTTTGGATTATAAAGAAGTAATTAAAAAACACCTTTTTCAGAAAGGCGTTGATGAGAATAAAACCGTGGTTTTAGTGGTGGATGAGGCGCAAAAGCTCAATGCGGAATCATTAGAGGTCTTAAGGGTTTTATTAAATTATGAAACCAATGATTATAAGCTGCTGCAGTTGGTGCTTTTTTCCCAGATGGAGCTTTTACCAAAAATTAAGGAGATTAAGAATTTCTTTGACCGGATTGTGCTTAAATATGTGATTAATCCTTTGGATGAGCCGGAGACTAAAGATCTGATTAATTTTCGCTTGCATCATTCTGGTTTTAATGCCGAGTTAAAACTCTTTACTGATGAAGCAGTTAGCGAAATCCAGCGCTATAGCCAGGGGTATCCGCGCAGGATTAATTTAATTTGCCATAATGCCTTAAGGAATTTAGTGACCAGCAATAAAACCGTGGTCGATGGCGCGCTGATCCGGGATTTAATCGCCCGGAGTGTGGTTTGATATGGATAAACAGACTTCAGACGAAAGATTACTTAAGATTATTGAAGGAACGAGCCAGCCGCGCAGAGCGGGAGAGAATATTCTTGGCTCAAAGAAACCGTTTGGCCAGGCGTCCGGCCAGCTGTTAAAGTTAAAATTCAATCTCGTTTTATTAAAAAGCGCGCTTAAGAATTTAAAATTTAATCTTGCTAAAATTAATACGGTATTAATCGGCGGGGGTATTTTTTTAACTTTAATTTTTATTTATGTATTATTCAGCGCCCCGGTAATTTCTAAATCCAATGCCGCATATTTTATTCCGGCGGATTCAGCCTCAATCGTAAAATTTATTTCCGCGGGGCAGGAGCAGGGATTAATGCGTAGGAATATCGCTAAAGAAGACTTAAAGCGGGATTTTTTTCTTCCGGCTAATTCTAAGGCGGGTAATTTGTCCGGGCAAGAAAGCGCGGATCTTTTGGAGGGGCTGAAAGACTTAAAACTTGTCGGAATTATCTGGTCGCAGCATCCGGAGGTAATGATTGAAAATGCCAAAGATGCGCGGACTTATACTTTAAAGAAGGGCGAGTCCCTTAATGAGCAGATTAAGGTTAAGGAGGTTTCGCGCAGTTCGGCGGTTTTAGAGGTTAACTTAGGTTCGGGTATGCGGGAATACGAATTAAGATGAAACGGCAAAGCATTCTTTTTCTCGGGGCAGGCATGATGTTATTAATGACAAAACCGATCTTTTCCGCAGATACTTCTTTGGCGGAATTGGCGCAGAAAGCTGCGCCTGCTCAATCCGGTGATACTCAGAATGCTGGGGCAAGCGATAAGATTTCGCTGGATCTTAAAGGGGTAGAAATTAATGAACTTTTTAAAGTGCTCTCGACTAAAAGCGGGATGACCATTGTTCCTTCCCCGGAAATTAAAGGCCGGATTACGGTATTTATGGACAATTTGAGTTTTGCGGACGCGCTGGATGTAATTATGACGATGCAAAATTTAGCTTATGAGAAAAAAGGCAATGTGGTTAAAGTAATGACCGCCGCGGAATATGAGAAGCTTTACGGGAAAAAATATTTTGAACAAAAACAAACGCGTACTTTTAAATTAGCTTACGCTAAGCCGATCAATGTTTTGAATGTGATCAACTCTTTAAAGTCGGAGGTCGGTAAAATAATTTCCGATGATTCAACCGGAACCATTATTATTACCGAGACTCCGCAATCGATGTCGATGATTGCCCAGACGATTAAAGAATTAGACCAGCCTTTGGATACGGTAGTTTTTGATATTAATTACGCGCGGGCGGCGGATATTAAAAGTTTTTTAAATGATTTAATTACTCCGGGAGTCGGCCAGATTATTTTAGATGAGCGTAGTTCAAAAGTCATGGTTTATGACCTGCCGCAGCGGCTGGTGCGCATCAAGAAACTGATGGAGGAGTTTGATGAACAAAGCCGGCAGGTATTGATTACCGGCGAGATTCTCGAAGTTGATATCGATGATAAATTTCAAAGCGGTGTTGATTGGGAGAAGATTTTTAAGTCCGTGAATATGGATAATTTAGATTTTGTGTCAAAATTTCCGATCACTCCGGCGCTTTCCAGTTATGGACAAATCAGCGTCGGGTCAATTACTCCGAATAGTTATGATCTTGTTATCCAATTGTTAAGTACATATGGGAAGACCAAGACACTTACCCGCCCAAGAATCGTCGCGGTAAACAAGGAAGAAGCCAAGATTTTAGTCGGCACTCGGGAAGCCTATGTAACTTCTGCGCAAAGCCAAAGCGAGTCAACCACGATCACTGCCGAAAGCGTGCAGTTTATTGATGTCGGGGTAAAGCTTTCCGTGGTACCGACCATTGGCTCAGACGGTTTTGTGACGATGAAAATCAAGCCGGAGATTAGTTCGGTCACTGGCACGGTAACTACCGACACCGGCACAATAGTGCCGATCGTTTCAACTTCCCAGTCTGAAACAGTAGTAAAAGTAAAAGATGGCCGCACTTTGATTATCGCCGGTTTATTAAAACAAGAAAATACGGATGACAGCACCGGGCTGCCGAAATTATCGCGTATTCCGTTTTTTGGGAGCTTGTTTGGCAAAAAAACTAAGGAAGGCAAAAAAACAGAGCTAGTTATATTTATCACCCCGACCATTATAACCGGAGCCAGTAATATCGGCCGCGAGGTAAAAAATGAAAGTAAATAAGAAACACAGTGTCATTGCGAGCGAACGCAGTGAGCGAAGCAATCCTAAAAGCGAGATTGCTTCGGCTGCCTGCGGCATCCTCGCAATGACGGTTTTGCGGCTCTTCGCCATGACGGCTGTGATAACATTTTTAGTTATTCCATTTGGCGCACAGATTAATGGCGCGCAGGAAAATCCGGAGGTTCAGGATGCGGCTAATGACAAGATCTCTTTAGATTTAAAAAATGTCGATATCGTGGAGTTGTTGAGGATAATTTCTTTAAAGACCGGGAAGACGATTGTGCCGAGTAAAGAGATTGCCGGCCGGATTACGGTGTATTTAAACAATGTTGCTTTTAATGATGTTTTGGATATTATTCTTTTAACCCAAGGGTTGGCTTTAAACCGCAAAGACAATATCTATTATGTGATGAGCGAGCCAGAATACCGCAAAATTTTTGGCCGGGATTATGTTGACCAAAGAAAAATCCAGACCGTGAGGTTAGCTTATGCTAAGCCTTCGGTAATTTTCACCGCTTTAAGCCAATTGAAATCCGATGTGGGAAAGATTGTGGTGGATGAATCCACTGGGACGATAATTTTAATTGATATCCCGGAAAAACTGGAGTTATTTAATAAAACGATTCAGGATTTAGACCGGCCATTAACCACGACGGTTTATGATTTGAATTATATGAAGGCGGCGGATGCCAAAACACAGCTTGGCGCGGCGGTTACTCAGGGGACCGGCGAGGTGATTATTGATGAGAGAAGCGGCAAGGCGATTGTTACGGATTTACCGCAGAAGATGCAGAAGATGAATATGCTTGTTCGGGAGCTGGATGAAGAGTCGCGCCAGGTTTATGTGGAAGCGGATATTGTGGAGCTGACCTTAAGTGATAAATTCGAACGGGGGATTGATTGGGATAAGGTGATTGCCTCGGCAGCAATGGGCGGGGTAAGTTTTTCCGGGTATTTTCCGGCCGCGCTTACTGCCGCTTATCAAAAAATTTCAGTGGGGACGCTCTCCTCCAGTAATTATTCAGGAATTTTAAATTTTTTGAACACTTATGGTAAAACTCATATTATTTCCCAGCCAAGAATTGCGGTGGTGAATAATGAAGAGGCTAGCGTAATGGTGGGAGTACGCGAGGCCTATATTACTCAGACGCAAAGCCAGGCAACTTCAAGTACAGTGACTTCTGAAACAGTTGAGTTTGTGGATGTTGGCGTAAAATTAAAAATTGTTCCTAAAATTGGCGCGGATGGTTTTATTACTATGAAACTTAAACCCGAGGTTAGCTCAATCAAAGAAACGATTACTACAGATTTGGGCAGTCGGATTCCTATCGTGCAAACTTCGCAGTCTGAAACTACGGTTAAGATTAAAGATGGGATGATGATTATGATTGCTGGAATGACCAAGATTGAAGATATTGATTCGATTTTAGGCTGGCCGGTGTTATCGAAGATGCCGTTTATCGGCGCATTATTTTCTTACCGCGCGAAGGAAAAAAAGAGGACGGAAGTAATTATTTTTCTTACTCCGCATCTTAGCCGTGGTGACCAAGGTTTAAGGGGTAAAGAAATAACGGATATTTTGCCGATAGAGTATGTGCCGGAAAAAATGCAAAAAAAAGTTGTGCGGGATAAGGTTGTCGATGCCGGGTTGTTAGATCCTGAGAAGATGAAGGATGAGCAGGAAAAAAAGCAAGCCATTGAGTTGGCGGCAGAAGAAACCATAGAGAGAAAAACAGAAAAAGCAGCGCAAACAACAGCAGAAAAAGCAAAAGCATTAGAGGAGAAAGTAAAGAAAACAACGGAAGCAGCGGATGCCGCCGCCAAAGAAGCCGTTATGCTTGAGGGAAAGAAACCGATGTTGGCAGAGACGGCCAAAGATTATTATAGAAAAGGCTTACATGCGCAAGCAGACGCGGATAATTCAGAGGCCATACGCAGTTTTATAAAAGCTACGGAGTTGGATAAAAAATATGCGGCGGCTTACAATAGTTTAGGGATTATTTATGAACAGGAGGGTAAACCGCTAAAAGCAGAACAGATGTATCTGAAGGCGATTGCTTCTGATGAGCGGTATTATCCGGCTTATTCAAACTTAGCATTATTTAATGAAGCGCGCCAAGATTTTATAAAGGCCTTGGAATATTGGAGAAAGCGGGCGCTCTATGGCGAGCCTAATGACCCTTGGACGGAGCAAGCATTTAAACGCATTAAGGAGCTTGAATAGTAAAAGCCAGTTGTCATTGCGAGGGCACGCAGTGCCCGAAGCAATCACGTTTTAGATTGCTTCGTCGCTTACGGCTCCTCGCAATGACGGGTGTAATATGAATAAAAAAAATATAAATTTTAAAGAAAAAAAATCATTCTTGGCTTTTATTTTTTTAATTCTGCTTACCCTGCTTATCGGTTTAGTCGGCATATCCCAGATTCAAAAGTTGACCCGCAAAATCGAAGATTTAGTTAAAAACAATCTCACTCTGGAATCCGCGGTTTTGGAGATGCGCATAAAAAATGCTAATTATGCCATGGGGATCCGTAACTATGTTTACTGGCGCTCCGCTAAATACTTAGGAGCAGTGCCGATGGCAATAAGCGCCAGCAAGATTCTTTTGGCCGGAGAAAGCTTCAAGGAACAGTTAGGGCTTTACCGAAAAAATACTTATTTAAACCAGCAAAAAGAATGGGCGAATCAGGCAGAGCTGGCTTTTGATGAAGTGATTGTTTTAGGGAAAAGAATTATCCAACTGGTGGATCAGGAAGAATCCTCAAAGGTGACTGAAACAGTTAATGGTTTATTAATGGGTTTTGAAAACCAGATTTATAAGATTGATGAATTCCTGGATAATTCTATGGGTAAATCTAATCTGGATGAAGTCCAGCGGCAGATGCTGGTTGCCAGAGAGGATAAAAAGCGCTCAATCTTTTTATTAAAAATCAGTTTAACCGCGGCGCTGATTATGGGCAGCTTAATTGCTTTAGCGGTTTACCGGCGTAGAATCAAAGAGCGGATTTACCGGCAGGACCTGTTTAACCGGATGATTAATGTTGAAGAGGATGAACGCAAGCGCTTATCCAATGCCGTACATGATGAAATGGGCCAGGATTTAAGCGCGCTAAAGATTTATTTAGGGCTTATCTCTCAAGGATTATCAGGAGCGGCGTCATTGCGAGGAGCCGAAGGCGACGAAGCAATCCCTGAAAACGAGATTGCTTCGGGCACTGCGCGCCCTCGCAATGACGAGCAAAAAATAGGCTGCGTAGCTGATTTAATGGCGAAAGTAGAGGAATGCAGGAAGGTAGCTTCCGGATTAATTGAAAAAAGCCATAATATTGCTTTTCTTCTGCGTCCTCCGGACTTAGATGAAATCGGTATCGTAGAAAGTTTAGAGGCTTTGCTTTTAGAATGTAAACACCTTACCGGGGTGGAGTATAATTACCAGAAACCGGGGGCTTTTTTTGAAATTTCCCCGGAATACAGCTTGCTTTTTTACCGGATCACTCAGGAGCTTTTAACGAATATGGCCAAACACTCTAAAGCCAAACACGTGGAATTAAAATTAGCGCAAAATTCTGATAGCCTGGAATTATCTTATACGGATGATGGCCAGGGTTTTGATTTAGGCGTAGTAAAACATCCGGTTCGCCGCAGGGAAGATAAATTAAAATTAGGGCTTTTAGGTTTGCAAGAAAGAGTGGAGTTGCTTGACGGCTCGATGCAGATAAATTCAGGCGCAGGTAAAGGTACCAGTATTGAGGTTATGTTACCAATTTAAATATGGCAATTAGAATCGTAATCGTTGATGATCATGATATTATCCGCGCGGGGATTAAAAGCGTGCTTAAGCCGTATGCAGAATACGAAGTTTGCGCTGAGGCAGATGACGGCGATAAAGGCTTGGAGTGTGTGGAGAAATTCAAGCCGGATGTTTTGCTTTTGGATATCTCCATGCCGAAGATCGGCGGCTTGGATATTATTGCGCGGCTAAAGCGTGTTTCTCCACAGACAAAAATTATTATTATTTCCGTGCATAAATTGGGGGCTTATGTATTAAAGGCTTTACGGCAGGGGGTAAGCGGCTATTTAAATAAGGAGAATGTTGCCGAGGAGTTGATACCGGCTTTAGCGCGGGTGAACGCTGGCAAGGTTTATTTGGGAGAGGCGATTTCAGAATACCTGACGGATACGCTTAAAGAGCCGAATAAGAAGATTGAGGCAGCGGCAATTTTGAATGAACGCGAAAACGATGTTTTGCGTCTGGTAGTAGAGGGCAAAACCGCTAAAGAGGTTGCTGAGGTCTTGTTTATCAGCCGTCGGACCGTGGAAAATTATAAAAATAGCATCTTAAAGAAACTTAACCTGCATAAGACCAGTGACTTGATAAAATATGCTTTGGAAAATAAGATCGCTGACGTTTAGTTAATACCTTTAGTAGGCATAAGTTGTCATTGCGAGGAGCAACGCGACGAAGCAATCCCGGAGCCGAGATTGCTTCACCGCCTTCGGCGGTTCGCAATGACGCATAGGTAAGCAGTGAAATAGAGTAATTTGTGCAAGTAGATTGAGTAGTTTGGCTATTGATATAGTTAATGGCAAATAGTATATTTTCTCTGGAAGCATTAGAAAAAGCAAAAGAGGAAGAAATGAATAAATATACTGTTGGCATAATTTTAGGGGTTTTAGGCGCGGGGTTGAGCTTGGAGGCGTCTGCGAATCAGGTTTTAGAGCAGACGCCTTTTGTTTTTGAATATAATCTGGCTGGCCCAACTGAAATAGAGTCTGAGATAATCGTTTCCTCAGGAGTAATAAATAATATTTGCGTATCTTATGAGTTTACCGGCCAGGTGCATTTAGAGGCTAGCGCTAATGGTGGTGTAGCTTACACAAAGATAGTTAACGGCCAGCCGCTTGTTGATGGCTTTGTTCCAGGGACTCAACTGCGTTTCAAAGCGATTATCGGTCCGCAGAGCAGTTTAAAGAAAGTGGTTATTGGTTATGCGGATTCATCAGGCGTTAAAAGATTATGCCGTAACCCGGATTTAGCAAACTATAAGAATCAAAAAGAAATTTATATTTCCGGAGGCAGCGAAGAAGTATTTAATTATCCCTTAAAAATAGAATTGGCGCCAGGCAGCGATGTTTATTTTACTGCTGGCGATGGCCAAACTCCGCTTTATTATTATTTAGACTACGGGATTGCTTCGTCGCCTGCGGCTCCTCGCAATGACGAATCTTCCGTCATTGCGAACCCGCCGAAGGCGGGTGAAGCAATCTATTGGGTCAAGGTTCCGCAGATTCCCCAAGCCGGCGCAAAAATTTATATGTATTATAATGATGTCATTGCGAGCCCCGAAGGGGCGAAGCAATCCCAAACCGGGATTGCTTCGTCGCCTGCGGCTCCTCGCAATGACAATTATAAATATAATGACCCTGATAAAGTTTTCCCATTTTTTGATGATTTCGGCGGGATAACTTTAAATGCCGAGAAATGGGAAGTAGCACCCGGGCTAAAGAATTCTTACAGCGTTAAAGATGGGTATTTACAGCTTAAAGATGGCTTATTGTTAGCGCAGAACTTTAAAATCCGCCAAGGCATCTTGGAATTTAAAGCCAAAGCAGAGGAGAGCTCCGGGATTCAGGTAGTGGTGCGCTCTGCGCCTTCTATGTCAGGCGGTTCCGCCTATGAGCAGATTGTTTATTCTTCGACTTATTCGGGAGCAGAACATACCATTGCAATTAATAATATCGCTAAATTAAATGTGGCCAAGCCCATCCAGCCGCTTACTTATTATATGTATAAAGCAACCATCGATGCGACAGGCATTCTTTTTGAGCGGTACAGCCAGGATGAGCAGGAAAAACAGGTGGAGCTGAAATTTCTCGATGTGGGTAATTCCAGCGAAAGCTATATCGGCTTAAAAGCAGAAGCGGCTTTATTTAATCCCGGCAGCGTTTATTTTGATTGGGTAAGAGTCAGGCCTTATATTGAAATTGAACCAAAGGTTATAGTAGGGGACGCTTCTAGGAACGTCCTCTAATTGAAAAAGAAGGAAATATTCAGAGAAGATGCTATAATATGCGCAGGAGGAAGTAATGCTTACAGTAAGAAATAAAAAGATTTGTTTGGCTGGGTGCGTATTATTTATGGTTGCCGCCCTGGTATTCCCCGGCAAAAGCTTTGGCCTGGGGATAGGCCTGGGGGTGGGGGATGATATTTATGTCAAGGACCTTCCCCTGGGGGTGGCAGTGGCCACCTCAACCTTAGGCGGAGAGATGGCAAAGGTAAAGATCATTAACAAGGGTTATTCCGCCTGCACCTATAGCATTGATATCCTTTCTTCTGCACAAACCAAGGCGCCGCTTCGGCCCGGATACAAGGATATCCCGGATACCACCTGGATTTATCCCGAGTATAAGGAAGTCAGGGTTGAGGCAAACAGCAGTAAGAGCGTTGAGCTTTATGTGAATATACCCAAAAAAGCCAAATACGCGGATAAAGATTACCAGGCAGTAATTGAGGTTAAGAGTAAAAAGAGCAGGCCGGATGAGGTTTTTGTGCTTGCCTGCCAATTAAGGATATTTTTCTCTACTCTAAGTTTAAATATCAAGGAGGCAAAAAATGTGCATAAATAATCGGAGAAAAGAAAGCCGGGTACATAAAAAATTTCTGCCGCTAATTATTCTTTATTGCGCGCTTGCATTCTGCCCTAAGGCGGCTTTTGCCGGAGCCTCACTTACAATAACAGCTGGAAGTACCTGGTCGATATCAGGAGTTAAGAAAGCTTCTGCCTCAACCATGAGTTCATATATAAGAATGCAGAATAATGCTAGCGGTGGAAATGAGGATGTGAATATTAGTGTAGCTGTGACTTCTCCGGGAGGTTCGTTATGGACAGCATCTCCTGATGCCACGCCTGGTGCTAACGAATTTCAACTTACTGCGGATCTTACTAGTCCTACAAAAATTACCAGCAGCCCAACTCTTCTTGTTTCCGGGCTTACAAACAACGCTTTTCAAGATGTTTTTCTTACATTGATTACGCCTCCAAGCGGCGAGCAGGGCAGTCATACATTGACCGTAACCTTGACTGCGACTAATTGGCGCTGGGCGTGCGGGGGCACTTTCGTCAAAACTCACTCTTCTACAGGCGCAGATCTTGGAGTTGCGCCAGTGGATAAGACGGTTACTTATGGAACTGTAGAGGTCGCTCCCGCTGGTAAATGCTGGATAACCCAAAACCTGGGAGCAGATAATCAAGCATCAGCAAGTAATGGTGGTAGTACCGAGGCTCTTAGAGAGCAAAGCGGAGGTTGGTATTGGCAATATGGCAAAAAGCAGGGGTATAAACACACCGGCGACACTGGTACTACTGTTGTTACGCCTGGTAATGCTGATCTTAGCGGTACTGTACCGCAGGCTTATATGAATAATAATACAACTGGTTCATGGGGCACTGCTCAAGACCCCTGTAGACTATTGCTTGGAGCTACCACTTACAGTGGAACTTATTGGCGAATACCTAATCAGCTTGATTGGGATACTTTTGGCGCCACTATTGCTGGGGATGCTTCGGCTTTTCGTTCTCCGTTAGTTCTCCATTTCTCTGGCCGGATCTGTGATGAAACTTGTAGTCCCGCTTATAAACTGCAAGGCAGAGCAAGTAGTGGAAATATGAGCTGGGGGAGTAGCACTAATAGTATGTCAACAGATTCCATAGTATTCATCGTTGGCGCTGGATCTAATAACACAAATGCTCTTGATAAGAACTTTGCTCCACCTTTACGTTGTATTCTTGATGCGTTGGAATAAACAGGGTTGTCGATTTTATCGATGCGCAGATTATATTTAGTTAGTTTCTATTGGCGGGCAAAGAGGAGTTAGAATGACCCAGAACATTCTTCGTGGGTTTTGCTGTGCGATATTAATATTGGTATTCGCATTTGGTTTTATTTTAGGGTGTGCGGCCCAAGAAAATGAAACAAATTCCCGCCAGCTTACTGTTTATTTGCAGAGCATATTTGACGCTAAAGTTTCTCTTAGGTACATTGATGGGTTTAAAAATATGCAGCCCATTAGTGAAGAGGCGGGCGTAAAAAACGGCAAAAGCGCCAAGATTAAAATACCCGGCCAATACCTGCCGGGAGAGTTCCTGTTGAGGATTGACTATCGTGTTAAAGAAATTGATTCCCCTTATCCCGCAGAAAGAATTATTTTTATCAACAAACAAAATATCAAGTTATCTGTCAACCCGCCTTATATTAATAACAACGAGAAAACTAAATTTAATCCGGGTGAAAAAGAAAACACGGTTTATGCCGCTTTTGTGGAAGAAAACAGCGCAAAGCGCGCACCAATAGACCTGCTTAAGCAGTTCTTATTAAGTTATGACCGTTCTGAGTCAAAGCTGTACATAAAGGCAGTAAAAGAATTTGAGCAGCGCAGGATAGAGTATAATGCCTGGTTGGCTGAGCAGACTAAGCAGCACCGCAACCTTTTTGTAAGCAGGTTATTTCAATTCCAATATATCCCTTCAATGGTTTGGAGCGGCGACGAGAAGGAATATTTAGGCCAGTTGATCAAAAACTACTTTGAGGGGATTGATTTTAATGACCCTTTGATTATCCGCTTGCGCGAGTTAGCTATGTTTATGGACGGGTATATCAGGCTATATGGTATGCAAGCTACGACCCCTGAATTGCGCGATTCCCTATTCACCCAGGCAGGTAGGCTTGCCTGCGAAAAGGCATCACGCGGCGTTCCGCAGGTCTATGGCTGGATGGTGGATTATTTTTACAATGGCTATGAAGCTAATGATATAAAAGAAGGCATGATTATGCTGCAAGAGCATATTAATAACCCGCGTTGTTTGACTTCAAAAAAACAGCAGATCGTCCGGCGGCTGGAAAGCCTGAAAAAGTTAGTTCCCGGGGCCTTGGCGCCTGATTTTTTAATCAGCGATAATCAGGGTAATAGTTTTCAATTTCACAAATTTGAGAGTAAAGCGCGGTATAAACTGCTTTTGTTCTGGTCAGCCGGCTGTAGCCATTGCCTGCAGTTGGTAGGTGAGCTTAAAGAGTGGCAGGGAAAACCCGCAAACAGAAAAAAACTGGATGTTATTGGCGTAGGCTTAGATGAGGTAGAAGAGAATATAAAGAAGTGGAAAACTGCCATAGCTACGCTCCCGGAGTGGAAACATTTGCATGTTAAAGAAGGAGTAAATAGCCGAGTTGCCCGTGATTACGCTATATTAAGCACACCGGCGATGTTTCTTGTAAAAAGCAAGAGTAATATAATCGCGGCTGTTCCTGCTAACTTTGAACAGTTGATAAATGATTTGAAATAGAGTAATTTGTGCAAGTAAATTGAGTAGTTTGGCAATTGAAAGTTCAGACAGAAGTATGGTATATTCTAACCGTGAGGTGAAGAATGAATTGGCTAATTGAGAAGATAACCCATAACAAACAGGGAAAAACATTAGCGCGCCTACTTTTATTATTCTGCGTAGTATTCTCTTTTCTGTTACCCCTGCCTGCGCGCGGCAAGGTTTTAGTTTCAGGTCCCAAAAAAGATGTGAGCGAAAAAACTCGCGCTTTAATGCCTGCCCGGGTCAAAGACGCGATTGAAGTGCATCAGGCTTCCGCCGGCAAGAAGAATAAATACAAAGTGCCGTTAGGCACAGATGAGGTAGAAGTTGGCGATTTCAATAGCCCGGAGTTTAAGCCGCAGGTTAAATTAAAACGCTGGGGTGATGAAACATATCTGAATGTAGCGGTTCCGGAAACCGGTATCCCCGTGCAGGATAAATCCGTTGAGCTAAAGGATGACCGCATAGGCTGGGAGTCTCCCAAGGTGGGAGCAGGGTTTTATAAAAATAATCCAAGAACAACTAAGGTTAAAGACAAAAAGAATAAGGAGCGTTCATTTATTTTAAGCCAGGATGGAGGCTTTGAACTTGAGGTTATTTTATATGAGAATCCGCAATCAAATGTAATCTCTTTACCTATACAAAGCAAAGGCTTGAAATTCTATTACCAGGGCGCATTAAGCGATGCGGAAAAAGCGCAAGGGATAATCCGTCCGGATGAGGTAGTTGGTTCTTATGCCGTATATCATGAAAGCAAAAAAGACAGCTCGTACAACACAGGCAAGGCCTTCCAGATTTACCGGCCGAAGATTATTGATGCTGAGGGAAACTCGGTTTGGGGAGATTTGAATATTGATACAAAAGCGCAACTTTTGACAATCACCATAGATTCCGGGTGGTTAAACAGCGCTATTTATCCGGTAGTCATTGACCCTGAATTTGGTTATACTAGCATTGGCTCAAGCGCTATCCCTTTAGAAAATATGATGCGTGGTTCTATATTTACGGCACCGGCCTTTGTGCCTTCTTCCATAACTGCTTATTTAGAGAATACTGATTTCAGTGCCGCGCACACCGCAAAATTTGCAATCTATAAAGTTAGTGATACGAATTTAGTCGGCCAGACCCAAGAGGTGACTGTTCCGGCAGGAGCTAAAGGGTGGTATGAGGGGTTATACACCAGTTCTTTTAACCTGCTGGCAGAGCAGTATGCCCTGGCTGCTAATGGAAGCAGCGGGAATATCCTGATCTATTTTGACAGCGGCTCTCCCCAGCAAAGCCTCTCTAAGTCACAGGATTACAGCCTTGATTGGCCGCAGACAACTGCGGGGTTTAGTTATGACGATAGAATTTATTCTATCTGGGATGCCACCTCTGCGACTATTACTATTACAGTGAATTTTGATTCTATTAATCCGACGGTCAGTGCTGGAGCGAATCAGACCAAGAATGCGTTATTTACGCAGACTGCCACTGCCTCCGATACGAATTCTATGACCTATCTTTGGACTAAGCAATCAGGCCCGGGAACAATTACTTTTGGCTCCTCCACCGCGTTAATCACAAACGTATCTGCTTCTGCGGAAGGAACATACACTTTACGTTTTACTGCGACTGACGCTGCCACCAACTCCGCATCGAGCGATATGACCTTAGTATGGGATACCGCTGCCCCCACAATTACCTCAGCTACTTCTACAACTGCCAACGGTTCTTATAAGCAAGGTCAAGCGATTAACATTACACTTAACTTTAGCGAAGCTATTACCTCTGCAGTCGGATTAACCATTAGTTTAAATTCCGGGGCAACTGTTACTACTGGAGCAATTAGTTCAACTAGCTCTTGGAGTGGTAACTATACTGTAGGAGCAGGCCAGACATCTGCAGATCTAAGCATCAGCAGTATCACTGGCACAATTACAGATGCTGCCAGCAATCCCACAGCTAATCCGACTATCCCTGCCGGCCAGAACATTGCAGACGCTAAGGACATTGTTATTGATACCGCTGCCCCATCAGCTCCGGTAATCACTTCTATCGGCGGAGCTGATAATAAAATCAACAACTCTGAAAAAGCAGCCATTGCTGTTGTCGGCACAGCGGAGGCCAACTCTTTGGTCAGC
>Ga0172370_10005074_pt1 | contig 17181 bp, 14 predicted proteins | sample LakKiv5m_FD_114538 | JGI IMG/M metagenome (GOLD analysis project Ga0172370, IMG submission 114538) | Freshwater microbial communities from Kabuno Bay, South-Kivu, Congo - kab_022012_11.5m | ecosystem: Environmental > Aquatic > Freshwater > Lake | place: Democratic Republic of the Congo...
ATCTTCTTCAGGGGTTGAAAAAGAAGTGGTTAAGAGGGAAGTACAGGATCAGTTCAAAAAGTTTATTACGGCATTAAACCAGACGAATGTTGCTGAATGGTCGAAATTTTATAGCAGGAATGAATTTTTGTCAGCATTTGTCAGCACTGATTTTTCTGTCGGCCGAAGTGCATTTGTTGACACTATAACACAGTATTTCTTGATGAGAGAGTGTCAGCAGATCGAACCACTTGCAGTTCAGATAGCAGCTCTATCGGCTGACCTGGCTCTCCTGACGAGCCAGGAAAAGACCAGCATGTGGTTGAAAAATGGAGAAAATATCAATTCCAGGCATGTTTTTACATTGATCTGGAATAATGAGCAGGATGGCTGGAAGATTATTCATTCCCACGAATCATGGGTTGATGTAAAGGCGGAATAGTCTTTGAAAATTGGAAAGGCAGACAGGAATATTGCCAAAAGACTATCGAAAAATTCCGGCAAAGACCTTTAAAAAGCGTTTATTCACCTTTGTTATGCAGTGGGACAAACAAAGCCAAAAAAATTTGATGGTCAGGCATTACCGATTCTGAAATTGTTTTCTCTCATCGGTCAACGTTCAAATGGCACCTTCCCGTCCCGATAAACCCAAAACAGGGCTTCGTAGCCCCGCAGTTTGCCTTCGGGATCGTAGCTTTCGAGCATCGGGGCCATGCCGAGGATTTTCTTATCGATCAGATGGTTACCGTTATCATAGTACCATTCTTCGAGGAAGCGGATTCTGGATATATCACGCACATCAAATTGCTGGATAATGGTTGTATCATAGGAATCGTATGGCGGATAAGCACGCTGAAAGCTTGTTTTAATGGTTTCGGTTCCTAAATTTTTAATTTCATCCGCTGTAAGTTTTTTCCCGATACCCGAAAATACCGCTACTTTACCTGCAATCGCATCATCCATCATTCTGTTGATCAGTTTATCGCGATAAGGTCCTGGAAGGCCGTTTTCCCACCAGTCGGCACCTGGATCAGCATTTTTTAGAGGCACATCATAAACGATTCGTTCGGTAATTATTTCACCCCTGTCAGCCGAACAGGCAACTACCATCAAAATAATGGGCAGCAAAACTGAGAAAAGCTGTAATTTTTTCATTTTTATTGTTTTTCCAAAAATAGTTAAGAAGGCGTTGCGGCAAATCAAAATATTTTGTTAAAATTTTACAAATATGTCTTTTCTCAATATCTTTACACTTCTGATCCTGAAGTCTTGTGCCTTAAACATGGCAATGTAAAATATGATCTGTAAAATATGTACTCAACCAAAACCTATGATCCATGAAAAAATTCTTTATCATTTCAGCTTTCGTGATGCTATCGGTTAACATTATCGCACAGACCTTGATAGCAACTACTTTTAATCAGGATGCAACAGCAAACCACAACCAGAGAAAAATCGTAAGAGATTCGAATGGCAATATTTACATTGTGTTTGTTGATTTAATTAACCAGGTTAGTATAATTAAAGGTGTGATGTATGATAATCCCAGCGGTCAATGGAAAACCCCATTCTTAATAGCGAACGGTAAGAACCCTACGTTGGCAATAAGTGCTGATAATCAGATTCACCTCATCTTTGAATCAAATGATGCGATGACGCAAATTATACATACAAGTACCTCCGACTTTACCATCTGGACTCCATCCACAGTAATAAGTGACCCGGTTTTAAAAAATAAATTGCCTGTTGCCGATATCGATTCAATGGGACGGTTGAATATTTTCTGGATACTGAAAAACGAAAATCTAACCGATTCATTGGTGTATGGCTGTGTTTCGGGAGATACGCTTGTCGAAAGAAAATGTATCCTTGGAAAAGATATAATCAGCGATATTGCAATTGCGAATCATTTACAATATGGGGACAACAATTTGTTCTTCGCCATTCAATATCATCAGGACTCTGTACAAATCTTCAGTTCGGTCGATGGAATGGAAAGCCAACATGCATTGTTTGCTGCCAAAGGTACTCAACCATGTATTTCGTACAATTCCTTGTGGGACTATGAGGGGTTCGGTTTGGCGAGACTGCTGTTTATTGACACCGATTTACATTTAACAGAAGTTGAAGTAGATGCAGAGAATGGTTTTTGGGATTCAAATCAACTGCCTTGTTGGTTTTTTGTAGAATATGTGTGCATTGATGATATTGCACCACCTATTGGGTATAGCTATTTATACATGGATGCAGGAGTTTTAACGCATGGTTTTTCGTATGGACCTAACTGGGATTGGAATACCATTCTGGAAACGATTTACAATAGTGACATCAGTAATCCGTCGATTGCCTACAAACATTTTAATTTTGAGTATGTGGATTTCGTTTGGATGGAATATGTTCAATATGGGTATGGCTATAATATTTATTACCAAAGGGACGCAAAGCACATTTGGTTGAATATTAAAGAAGATGAAGAGTCGGGAAAAGGTTTTTCAGTTACCGGATATCCAAATCCTTTTTCGGGGCAATTGGCATTAACAATTTCTGTGGAAAATGAAAATGTTGTACCATCGATTCAAATTTATAATTCCAATTCTGAACTAATTAAAACATTGGACATTGAAAGGACAGAATTAACTGAGTATTCTTCACATTGGACCGGAACGAATGAAACCGGTGAAAAAGTTAAAGCCGGTATGTATGTTATAATCTGTTCGGTTGGGGATAAAAGGACCGCAAGAAAAGTGATTTTGCAACCGGAATGATAAATGGGATTGCAATGAGGCATTCATTGGCGCAACAATTTCAGAATATCATTAAATGTTGGGATTTATGAATGTAAAACCACCATATTCCTTATTGGTTTTATCTTTTATGATTTTCGAAAAATAGCCAAAAGAAGTTTATCAGGAAATAATGGTTTTTCAATATGGCCAGGTAATAAAATTGATATACTTTGATTACTATTTCCTGTATGTGAAATCCAATTGTCAACCTGAGCCGCTTCCTTATTGGAGATTAATCTTATGCGAAAACAAATTTACTCGCTTGAATTCAATCGTGCGATCTTTCCCTTTTCGATCAGGTTGGTAATGGATGACCTCATGGATGGGCTTTTGTGTTCAAAAAGACTGACTTTCCCGTTATTTTTTATAACGGCCTCAAAAAACATTGTATTAAAAATGTCAGCAGAAACCGTTTCACAGTATTCATTCGAATTGGATTTCAGGCAAATTTCGACCGGATTTATCTCAGGAGTAACCAGAAATGAAAAGTAAGAGTCCGGTTTAAAACTACATTCCTTTTTACCATTTATATACAGATCAGGGCATTGTCCTTTGAATTTGTTTGTAAAAAATATCAATTCACTTTCATATTTCAGATAATGTAATTCTCCCAATGGTATGGGCATCCCGGTTGCCATATCAATTCGATAGTCGATGTCAGAAATTTCAGACTTCTGATGGGATAGGGCTCCAATTCCAACTCCAATAATTGCTCCTCCAACAGCACCAAATGTAATAAAAAAGCCGAGTCCTGCACCATACAACAAATTCTGGTTTTTATGGAAAGCTATCATATTCTTGATGATATATTCTGTATCGGTCACAATGACCGGAATAAAAATATCATCTATTTTAATGTACAAATTCTTATCAAAATAAACACCCCAGACTTCATCTGTTTCAATTTCACTGCTTACAAATTTAAATTTCTGGAAGCCGCGGATATCATAATTTTCTCTGATATTTTTAGGATAGAAATTTGTGATTGTATCAGCAAGGTTATCCCTGAATCCGTTAAATGAATAATAAATGCAATTTTTGCGATTTCTGCTTCTGGTGCTTACCACTATTGTTTTTTTGAGCGAATTTTCATATACTTCTTTCTCATCGGTCTTTTGATGATATCCCAATCCTAATTTCATCCGATGCAGAAATTCTGTGCAACATTTCTCTGTTGCTTTGGCAATCATCTTATCGATGTTTGATCGAGGATTTTCACCGGAAAAATTAATGTAATGACCTGCCATGAATTCGTAGAAATAGCTGCCATTTTCTTGTGTATAAAAATCAATATTGATTTCTAACACAGCGGTTGTGTTTTCATTACTTTTAAATTCGTAAACAAATAATTTATTTATTTTTATCAGGAGTGGGATGTTTTCAGTTCCATCTTTGAAACCTGATTTCAGAAGTGTAAGAAATGATGCCTTTATTCCATCTTCAACATTTACAGTTAATCTACGATTCTGATACCCGCCATAAACATAACCAATACAACATTTCTCTTCCCGTGCATCGATTACGTCAGTCAGAGTAAAATTATTTATGGCAACTTTAAGCCGCTGGCTTTTTAATGAAACAAGGTATTCCTGTGATTGTACAGGACCATGAAGGAGCACAGATATGCTTGCCTACAGTAAGATTTTAAGAAATTTCATTTTTTGATCAATTGACTTTGTATAAGTTACTGATGGCAAAGTTGAGGCCAGCGGCAATGACAAGTCCTCCGGGTCTCATCATCTGCAAAACCTGCGCCGATGTTTTGCTTAGTTCGATTGTATTATCATAAAGGGAATAATAATTGTCGGTCACTAGCGGAAGAGCGTAACCTACTTCCAAATATATACGGTTGCGTTTTCCAATTTTCCACGCTTTTCCTGCTGTAAAAAAAATATTACCCACTGGTTTTAAATCCATCCTGACCTGCTCTTCCTTTCCTGACATCAATTCCAGTTCCGTTTCAAAATCAACCAGGCCTGAATTCTGTGAATAACCGGTTTTAAAATAAAAGCTGTATAGGCTTCTCGGATAAAACTGAACATTTGCGGCATATTTATAACCCCAGCTACTAAGCCCAACACCGCATCCCAGCATAAGGTTTTTAACAACAACGATATCAAGCTGTGGTCCGAGAATACCAACCATGTTGTCGATACCGGTGCTGAACCCAATAAATGCTGTAGCAGGCTCAGGTTCGGGATGTAGAAAAGGATTAATCATTGTCTGAGAACTGGCAGCCGAAATAAAAAGACCCGCAAGTAAGGAGAGAAAGAGTTTTTTCATTTTCATTTTTATTTTATTGTTTGTATTATGGAATTTTCAACTGGCAATGATAGGATTTTCGCTTTACATTTACAACCTTTTTATTCATTAATTTTTCATTGGGAATTGCTTCCAGATATAAGCGAACAAAATGATAAAACTCACACGACCAACATTAATTATCGATAAGGAGAAATGCCTTCGCAACATCATCAGAATGAAGGAAAAAGCCGCCAAATCCGAAGTGAAGTTCAGACCGCATTTTAAAACACATCAGTCGGCAGAAGTGGGGAAATGGTTTAAAAGTGAGGGAGTGGAAGCCATCACAGTTTCGTCGATGACAATGGCAAAATATTTTGCGAGCCACGGATGGAACGATATCACTATCGCTTTCCCTGTAAATATCGCTGAGGTTAATGAGATAAACGAACTGGCAGGATCCATCAGCCTGAATTTGCTTATCGAAAGTCTGGAATCCTTTATTTTTATTGAAGATAATGTCCGTTCCAAAACAGGGATCTACATCAAAATTGATGCAGGCTATCACCGTACAGGAATAGCTGCTGAAGACCACGAAAATATCCTGATACTCATCCTCGAAATCATGCATGCAAGACATCATGATTTTAAAGGTTTGCTGATCCACAATGGAAATACCTATCATGCAAAAAGTATTGACGAAATCCGGATGATCCATGAGGAAAGCTTACACAAAGTAAGTTTGTTAAAGGAATTTCTTGCCTGGCATGACATCCATCCGGAAATTTCAACGGGAGATACACCCTCACATAGTATTGTCGGTAATTTTGTGGGTATTGATGAGATCAGGCCGGGAAATTTTGTCTTTTATGATGTGATGCAGCAGAGCCTCGGTGCAGGCAAATTCGGCGATGTAGCCGTTATGCTGGCCTGCCCCGTAGTTGCAAAACACAACGACCGGAATGAAGTGCTGATTTATGGGGGTGCCATCCATTTATCTAAAGATTTTATCACTGACGCTGAAGGAAACCGGATTTTTGGCAGGGTTGTATTTTTTGATGATACCGGATGGAAAGAGCCCTTGCATGATACTTTTGTAAATTCACTTTCGCAGGAGCATGGCATTATCAAAACAACGCCTGATATACTAAGCCACTTTAAAATTGGAAGTTTTGTCGGGATATTGCCAGTACATTCCTGCCTCACCGTAAACCTGATGCGTGAATATTACACCCTTTCAGGCGAAAGAATTACAACATATCTGAGTTGTTAAATTCAGATGCCAGGCTTTGGTCCTTTTACAACCTATTGATTCGATTTTAAGACAAGTATTGAAGAATTGTGATTCCGGAAGCATGGAAAATAATTCCTAAAAATCGAAAGTCAATATGGTCAGAAAAAAGGTTGTGAGCTCAAACCATAAATGATGATGAATTTCAACAAAAACGACTATGTTTTTTGCTTTTTCTTTTTTGCAGCAGGGAATAATACATTGTTCAGGATCAGCCTGTAACCAGGTGAGCTGGGATAGAGATTGAGATCGGTTGGCGGATCACCAACCAGGTGGCGGTAATCTTCAGGATCGTGGCCTCCCAGGAAGGTGAAGGTACCATTTCCGTATTCGCCATGAATATAGCGGGCTTCGCCGGCAGCTTTGTATTCGCCCATGATCAGCACACTCGTCTTGATGTACTTTTCGTTGAAAGCTGTTGTCTGTCCCATAAATCCTTTAATTACCTGCATGTGATCCTGGCATAACATGGTCGGTACCGGATCCCATTTGGCAGAATAATCAAAAAGGGTAAAAAAATCATTCTTCTCATTAATCGTTTTTGGCCGGCTTTCGGTTACATCAATATTCGAAATCTCATATTGATAAGGGTTTGAAACGATGGAAAAATTAGTAAAAGCAAAACAATTGTCATAGTTCAGCTTTTGCTGCGCACCCGGATCCGGCGGATCACCGTCAAACATTACATCAACAATATCAACACCATCGGCAGCAAGAGCAACATCAAAACTATCGGGTGCCGAACACATCGAAAACAAATAACCACCTCCGGCAACAAAATCTCTTATTTTTTTTGCAACGGCCAGTTTTAACTCCGAAACTTTGTTAAAACCCAACTTCCTGGCATTTTCTTCACTTATCCTGACGTCTTCCTGATACCAGGCTGCATTTTTGAACGACATCCAGAATTTCCCGTATTGCCCTGTAAAATCCTCATGGTGCAGGTGAAGCCAGTCGTACATCGGCAATATGCCATTGATCAATTCTTCGTCATAAACCACATCATAAGGAATTTCGGCATAGGTAAGCGCCAGTGTAACCGCGTCATCCCACGGTAGTTTATTTTTTGGTGAATAAACCGCTATCTTTGGTGCTTTTTGTAACTTTACTTCATCCTGATTGATTTCTGGATTCGAAATCTCCTGTATGATTGAGGCCGCTTGTACATCGGCTAAAATTTCGTAGGAAACCCCGCGGATGCTGCACTCGTTTTCGATTTCTTTGTGGAACTGAATCATAAAACTACCACCCCGGTAGTTCAGCAGCCAGCTCACTTCAACGTCCCTTTCGAGTACCCAGTAAGCAATTCCGTAAGCTTTAAGATGATTTTTCTGGGTTTCATCCATCGGAATCAGCAAATAAGCCGCCTGGCTAATTAGAAATGTTAGGGAAAATATGAGAATTAGAAAAAGTCGTTTCATTTTCATCGTTTATTTACAACTAAGGTAATATAATGAAATTAAGCCTGAAATATTGCTTTTCGTCCTGTTAAGAAAATTTAAACGACCTTTTAATGTTAAAAAGGTGTTTTGTCGGGCAAACCGTCAGGATTAAGGTAAGTATCCGGGTAATTTTCCCTTTCGAAATCTTCTGAATCATCGCCAAAATCATCGTTCATTTTTGAGGGAAGGGTATAGCTTTTATTCTCGAATTCGTTATTTGGTTTCAATCCTTCATCAGGGCTGTAGCCAGGCATTTCGTCGTCATCGGCAAACTGGGCAAATTCCGCAATAAACCGCATCCGGATATCTTCGAGTGCTCCGTTCCGGTGTTTGGCAATGATGAGTTCGGCTTTGCCTTTGGATGGTGTCTGATTTTGATCATCCATCGTGTCGAACTTGTAATATTCGGGACGATAAATAAAAAGCACCATATCCGAATCCTGTTCAATGGCCCCCGATTCACGAAGGTCGGATAGAATAGGTTTCTTAAGTCCGCCACGTGTTTCAACCGAACGGTTAAGCTGAGACAATGCAATGATCGGAATGTCGAGTTCCTTGGCAAGGCTTTTAAGGGATCGAGAAATATTACTGATCTCCTGCTCACGGTTTCCTTTACTATCGCCGGTCGACTGCATCAATTGGATATAATCGATAATGACCAATTCGATGTTGTACTGCTGTTTCATCCGCCTGGCTTTAGCCCTCAATTCAAATATCGACAGTGCGGGTGTGTCATCGATATAAAGCGGAGCATCAACCAGCCTGCCAATTTGCGTATTTAGTTGTTGCCATTCGTAATCCTGCAAATCGCCTCTTTTCAGTTTATCGGCCGGAAGATGTGTTTCGGAAGCAATGAGACGTGTAACCAATTGAACGGCTGCCATTTCGAGCGAAAACATTGCAACCGGTCTTTTAAATACCACCGAAATATTACGTGCCATCGATAGCACAAAGGCAGTTTTACCCATACCTGGCCTGGCGGCAATTACAACCAGGTCCGACTTTTGCCAGCCTCCTGTAACACGGTCGAGTTTCGAAAACCCGGAAGGAACTCCGCGGTATGTTCCGTCGTGATTTTTTGCGGCTTCAATATTTTTTATGGCCTCAGCAACCAATGTTGACATATTGGAATGGTCGCGGCGCATATTATTTTCACTCACCGAAAATAGCTTTTGTTCGGCTTTGTCGAGTAAATCAAAAACATCGGTGGTATCCTCGAAAGCATCTTTGGAAATTTCAGAAGAAATCTCAATCAGCCGGCGCTGAATGTATTTTTGGGTGACAATACGGGCGTGAAATTCAATATTTGCTGCGGAGGCAACCCGTCGTGTGAGTTGTGCGATGTAAAACGGACCTCCCGCAAGTTCAATATCCCCTTTCGACTTAAGTTCATGGGTAACCGTAAGCAGATCAATGGGCTGTTGTTTGGTAAATAAATCCTGGATTGCCGAATAAATCCGTTTATGGGCTTCGGTGTAAAATACTTCGGGTTTTAAAAAATCGATTACTGCGGATAAAGCGTTTTGCTCCAGCAACAAAGCCCCCAATACAGCTTCTTCCAGATCGAGTGCCTGGGGTGGTATTTTTCCGTATTCAAAAAGGCTTTGTGTGAGCGACCGTGTGGGTTTTGAGCGTAACCCGGCCGGTGTCTTTTTATCTTGTTCGGTATTTATTTTTTCGTTCTCTGCCATGTGCCAAAAATAGTAATTAACAAAGGCTGAAAAGTCAGAATCCGGATATATTTTTATCAACAATTCTGCAACTTACTAAACAAAGAAGATAAAAGAGGACCAGGAAAAAGGAATTTTGGAAACCGGAAATTGCGTTTTGTTTTTATTTGAGAACGTCTGTTTCTTTGAATTATCCTACATTTGTACTAAATAATCTTTACTTAATGGAACAGTTGAAATTAAAAATTAAAGGACTTGCCAAGGAATATTTGCAGGAAATTATTCGTATAAGGAGGCACATTCATGCGCATCCCGAATTATCCACCCGCGAATTTGAGACTGCAGCTTATATTGCCTCAAGGTTAGGTGAGATGGGGATTCCTTACAGGGAAGGCATTGCAGAAACCGGAATTGTTGCCCTGATTGAAGGGAAGAATCCATCCTGCAAAGTAATTGCACTGCGGGCTGACATGGATGCTTTGCCTCTTTTTGAAGAAAATGAAGTGCCCTATAAATCGAAAAACGAAGGGATAATGCATGCCTGCGGTCACGATGCACATGTTGCTTCTTTGCTTGGCGCTGCCCATATTTTGAAAACGTTGAGCGATAATTTTGAAGGGACAGTGAAACTGTTTTTTCAGCCCTCAGAAGAACGATATCCTGGTGGCGCTATCCGTATGATCAAAGAAGGAGCGATGGAAAATCCCAGACCTGTTCATGTTTTCGGACAGCATGTTTATCCCGAACTCGAAGCCGGTAAAATTGGTCTGAAAAGCGGTGAATATATGGCTTCTACTGATGAGGTTTTCCTGACAATCAGGGGAAAGGGGGGCCATGCCGCCCAACCAATGAATGTGATAGACCCGGTTTTGATTGCCTCCCACATTATTGTTGCCCTCCAACAGATTGTAAGCCGTAATGCCTCCCCCGACGTTCCCACGGTTCTTTCTTTCGGAAGGATTATCGGAGATGGCCGAACAAATGTGATCCCCAATAAGGTAATTGTCGAGGGAACCATCCGCACCTTTGATGAAAAGTGGAGAAAAGAAGCACATCGGAAGATTTCGGTAATGGCGCAAAGTATTGCCGAAGGAATGGGGGGTAGTTGTGATGTATTTATCGATTCAGGCTACCCCTTTGTTTACAATGATCCTGAAATTACTCTTAAAGTAAAGAATTGGGCCACTGTTTTTTTGGGCTCAGAAAATGTTGTTGATATTCCGATCAGGATGACGGCTGAAGACTTTTCCTACTTTGCCCGTGAAGTTCCTTCATGCTTTTACCGTTTGGGAGTTAAAAATCAGGAAGAAGCTAATGTTCCAAATCTTCATACCTCAACTTTTGATATCGACGAAAAAGCCCTCGAAACAGGTATGGGACTGATGGCATGGATTGCCATTAACGCATTAAAAACATAATTACCAGTAGATTAGAATTGGAAATTAAGAATTTGGAATTTAGTTTCGGTTAAATTCGACGATTTTCAAATAATAAAATTTACAATGAAAGTTAATGGAATTGATTATCGGACAATTTGGATTGAAGGTTCTACAGTTTTTATGATCGATCAGAACCTGCTGCCCTTTAAGTTTAAGATTTTCGAGTCGGAGGATTATCTCCAAACCTGCAAATCCATAAAATCGATGATGGTTCGTGGAGCCGGGGCAATTGGTGCTGCTGCTGGTTTTGCCATGGCACAGGCTTTTATACAGGCACCAAAAATCGGGACCGAAGAATTTGTGCTTAAAGCCAGACGCAACATCGAAGAAACCCGGCCAACTGCCCGTAATTTATTTTATGCCGTGGAGCGGGTATTTGATGCAGGTAAAATATCTTCCGAAAATGCAGTGACAGTAGCCCAAAAAATAGCCGATGAAGATGCATCAGCATCTCAGGCCATTGGAGAGATTGGCAACGAAATTATTAAAGCCGGATTTCGGATTGAGACACATTGTAACGCTGGCTGGCTTGCTTTTGTCGATTTTGGTACCGCACTTTCACCCATCTACATGGCTCACAAATCGGGAAAGGATGTTTTTGTATGGGTCGATGAAACCCGTCCCAGGAGTCAGGGAGCACGACTTACGGCATGGGAACTTTATAATGAAGGGATTCTCCATAAAATTGTTCCTGATAATGCAGGTGCCTGGCTGATGTCGCAAAACCAAGTAGATATGATGATTGTGGGTGCCGACCGGATTGCTTCCAACGGCGACACTGCGAACAAAATCGGTACCTTCGAAAAGGCCATCATCGCAAAAACGTTTGGGGTTCCTTTTTATATTGCTGCTCCAACTTCTACTTTCGATTTGAAATGCAAAAGTGGCAATGAGATTCTTATCGAAGAACGCAGTGATGATGAGGTTTTGTTTCAGACGGGCCCCGATAGTGATGGAGTAATCAGAAAAATCAGGGTAGCTTCGGAAGGTTCTTCGGCCATTAACCCTGCCTTCGATATCACACCCGCTTCATACATCACCGGCATCATCACCGAAAAAGGAATTGTTAAACCGGATGAGAAGGAAATATTATTTTTACATGAAAAATGATTAACTAAAGAATGATGAATGAAAATCCGCTGACATTAAAAGAAAAATATCTTTTACTTGCCTACCACCCCGAACGTGGCCGTCCGCTTAGCAGGTATCTGGCTTTTGGCCTGGCAGGCGCCATTTTGCTCGAGCTTGCCGACATGGGGAAAATTACACTCAACCGAAAACGTCTGATTTTGTCGGATGCCCGGAAAACCTCCGATCCTGTACTCGATTTGGTGATCGAAGAAATTGGTGCTTCAAAATCCTCCAAAAGATTGGCAACATGGATAAACCGGTTTGTCAGGTTCCGTTTTCGCCGGAAATTGAGAACTATGGTTCTTGAGGAGATGATTGGTAAACGTATAATTAAAAAAGAAGAAGCCCGCATACTTATTTTTTTCAGGTATTATAAGTACCTTCCCTATGAGACCAAACTGCGTAATGAACTTATTAAAGGCATCCGCGATAAGATTTTAAGAAAAAGTGATGTCGAAAAAGATATGATCTTTTTGGTTGTACTCATCGGTGCAACGTTTATGGTTCGTAGGTTCTTTGAAAGGGGCGAGCGAAAAGTTGCACGATTAAATATTAAGGAAATTATTAAGGACAATGAAATCAACCAAATTGCCAACGAAACAGTTAGCGCCGTTCATAGTGCTATTCTTGCCACAATAATGTCTGCAGTTACAGCCTCTGCTGCCGCCTCTGCTGCCGGATCACATTAATCAATTTTTGTTTTTCAGGCTTACATCTTTTCCGGAACCTCAATTCCCAGCAGTCTTATGGCAGTTTTATTTAGTAGGTTAAACAAAAATCATTATCATATTTTTTGCGGTGTAGTAATTAGTTTCTATTTTTGAATTTGTATTTCCCTCAGTATTAATTCACTAAAAGTTGTATGTCATGAGAAAATCTTTACTTTTCATTTCGTAGTTTTGGCTCAGCATCTTAGCCATTGCCCAAACGCCACAAGCCATTAAATATCAGGCGATAGTCCGGAATTTGAATGGTGATCCGATAATTAACCAGGACATTTCGGTTAAAATCTCCATATTGGACGGAAGTCCTTCTGGTACAGTAATTTACAGCGAGTTGCACAACGTGCAAACAAACAGTCTCGGATTATTCAATCTCGAAATTGGAAATCCCGGTTTGGTACTTTCAGGCAACTTTGTAACCATTGGCTGGGGTGCTGCAACACATTTTTAAAAATTGAAATTGATGCTACCGGGGGTTCAAATTATGAATTGATGGGTGTTTCACAACTGCTCTCGGTGCCTTACGCCCTTTACGCCAACGAAGCCGGCAATGTAAAAACCTACACTCCCGGAAGTGGAATTGATATTACCGGCAATGTGGTCACAAACACCGCCCCCGATAAAACGGTAACCGTTGCAGGTGGCACCGGAATTGCCACAGGTGGAACTTATCCCGACTTTACTGTTGAAAACACTGCTCCCGACCAAAATGTAGTTCTGAATCCCGGCACGGGCATTTCAACTTCGGGCACTTACCCGGAGTTTACGGTAACAAACACTGCACCCGACAAAACAGTAACCGTTGCAGGTGGCACCGGAATTGCCACAGGTGGAACTTATCCCGACTTTACTATTGAAAACACTACTCCCGACCAAAATGTAGTTCTGAATCCCGGCACGGGCATTTCAACTTCGGGCACTTACCCGGAGTTTACGGTAACAAACACCGCCCCCGACCAGACTGTGAGCATTACCGCCGGAAACGGCATTACCAAAACGGGCGCTTATCCCAGTTTTACCATCGCCAACAGCATGCCCAACCAAACCGTAACCCTGCAAGGCGCCGGCGATGCTACCGTAACAGGAACCTATCCCAACTTTACCATCAATGCCAACCCCACAAACGAACTGCAAACACTCACGCAAAACGGCCTCGATGTGTCGCTTTCGCAAGGCGGTGGAACCATCAGCGTGGCTGACAACGACAACGATTTTTCAAACGAATTGCAAGTTCTGAGCAAGGAGGGAAATGTGGTTTCGCTTTCGCAAAACGGAGGCTCTTTTGTTGATGAAGTGGACGATGCCGATGCCGACCCAGTAAACGAACTCCAAACCATATCAGAAACCGATTACCAGGTAACCCTCTCGCAGGGCGGCGGCTCGTTTATGACCGCGTGAAAAGCTACACCCAGCCCGAAATTGACGCCCTTACGCCCTACAACGGCCTCACGGTACACAACGCCACCACCAACTGCATAAATTATTACTTCGTAAACAACTGGTTTGAAGCGTGCGGAAACTGCACCCCGCAACCCACACAGGCCGCAGCCGGCGCCGACCAGAACTTTACCGACAACACCACGGCCACAACCCTTGCCGCCAACACCCCCACCCACGGAACCGGCCTCTGGACAATTATAACCAGCGAAGGCGGCAGCTTCGACGATGCCACAAACCCCGCAGCTACTTTTACCGGTGAGCCTTGTACCAGCTACACACTTGCATGGACCATTACCAACACCTGTGGCGCTTCTGCCGACAATGTTTCGGTTACATTTAACCATCTACCCTCAACCCCCGATGCCGGCCCCGACCAGATTGGTATTGGTGGAAACACCACGACCCTTGCCGGAAATACCCCTGTGGAAGATACGGGTTTATGGGCTGTTGTTACCGGCGAAGGCGGCTCTTTTGGCGACCCAACATCACCAACCTCTACATTTACCGGCGTTCCAACAACCGACTACGTTCTTTCATGGACAATAAGCACATCCTGCCAAAGCCTGAGCGATGAGGTAAATATTCGTTTCTGGATTTGTGGTATGCCGATAACCGACTCCCGCGACAGCAAAACCTACAACACCGTACAAATTGGCGCCCAATGCTGGATGGCGCAGAACCTGAATGTTGGAACCCGCATTGCCGGAAGCAGCAACCAGGCCAACAACACCACAATAGAAAAATACTGCTACAGCAATTCCGACGCCCAGTGCGATGTGTACGGCGGCCTCTACCAATGGAACGAAATGATGAACTACACCACCACCGCCGTCGTGCAGGGAATTTGCCCCGATGGATGGCATTTGCCCACAGATGCTGAGTGGACATCCTTAACCACTTATTTGGGACGTGAAAGTGTCGCTGGCGGAAAAATGAAAGAAACCGGAACCACGCACTGGGTTTCTCCAAATACCGGCGCAACAAATTCGAGTGGTTTTACAGGTCTTCCGGGCGGTTACCGCAGCTCCAATGGAGCATTCAATAACTCAGGCTACAACGGCACCTTGTGGAGTTCCTCCGAGAACTCTACTACAAACGCCTGGAGCCGGTTCCTGTACTATAGCAGTGCGAACGTAAGCCGTGCCAACTACGCTAAGGGTTATGGTTTTTCAGTTCGTTGTTTGAGGGATTTATAGACTATTTTATTATTTTGTTATTTGCCGCGAAGCGGCCGAAATTTTTTTTGAGACATGGGAATGCATTACGATTTGCCGGTTTACAAAAGTTGTTACGATTTGCTGTTGGAGATTTTCCAATTTGTAAAAAACTTTCACCGTGATTACAAATACACGGTAGGCGAGAGTTTGAAAAAACAGACGGTTGATTTGCTCACGCTGATATTCAGGGCCAACAGCCGCCCCGACAAGCAGCAGGTTTTGCAGGAAGCGCGGGAGAACATCGAAGCAATCAGGCTTTTTATCCGGTTGATGAAAGACATGCATCAGATTAATTTAACGACATTTGTGCAGGTAAATAAAAAAGTAGAGGAGGTATCGAAACAGTTGACAGGATGGCAAAAGGCCATGCAAAAATAGTTTTTGGCCTGAGTCCTTTTGTGTTACGGCACAAAGGAGTGAGCCCGTTAAATCCGGTAACCCGCTGTTGTGTGCAGCCCCGGAGTATTCGTGCGAAATGGCGGCAGGCAACAGCAAAATCAATCAGTGGTTACTTTTACGCCAGGTCTTCCGGGCGGTTACCGCAACACCAATGGAGCATTCAATAACACAGGCAACAACGGCAACTTGTGGAGTTCCTCCGAGAACTCAACAACAAACGCCTGGAACCGGAACCTGAACTATAACAATGCAAACGTAAACCGTAACAACAACGATAAGGGTTATGGTTTTTCAGTTCGTTGTTTGAGGGATTTAACCCGAAACCCCGCTGCGGCGGGGTTTCTTCGTATCAGTGCAGCGCACCGATAATATTTGTAGGTGCATTGCACCGGAATATTTGTAGTGCATCGCATCGGAATATTAAAACAACAAAGTATTAATTTTGAAAACAAAAAAACATGGCAAACACTTACACACAATGTTATTTTCATCTGGTTTTTGCTGTAAAAAACCGTGAATCCCTAATAAAAAGAGCGTGGAAAGATGAATTGGAACAATACATTACCGGAATTGTCCAAAACCACAATCACAAACTTCTGGCAATAGTTTCGATGCCCGACCATATCCATATTTATCTGGGCTATAATGTAAATCACTTGATTCCTGATTTGGTTGAAGAAATAAAAACCTCGTCAAACAAATGGATAAAAGAGAATCGTTTGTCGAAATTCAGGTTTGAATGGCAAAAAGGATATGGGGCATTTACCAATTCAAGATCGCAACTGGATGGAGTTGTCAAATATGTGTTAAACCAGAAAACACATCATAAAAAGAAAACATTCAGAGAAGAATATCTGGAAATTTTAAAGAAAAACGAAATTGAATTTAAGGATAAATATTTATTTGAATTTTTTAATGACATTAAAACATGGGAATAAATATTCCGGTGCGCTGCACCTTTGAAAAACGGATGGGCAAATTATAGCTACAAATATTTCGCGGCGCTGCCGCAAGTGAAATGCACGGATAATTTTTGTCGAATAATGATGCTTATAAACGCATGGCACGGTGCGTAGCACCCTAATATTTGTAGAAAATGGCCATCCAACCCCTTTAAAATGTGCATGGCACCGATAATATTAAAACCCGGCCACGTAGATATTCCGGTGCGCTGCACCTTTGAAAAACGGGTGGGCAAATTAAAGCTACAAATATTTCGCGGCGCTACCGCTGGTGAAATGCACGGATAATATTTGTCGAATAATGATGCTTATAAACGCATGGCAAGGTGCGTAGCACCCTAATATTTGTCGAAAATGGCCATCCAACCCCTTTAAAATGTGCATGGCACCGATAATATTAAAACCCGGCCACGTAGATATTCCGGTGCGCTGCACCTTTGAAAAACGGGTGGGCAAATTATA
>Ga0172370_10005086_pt1 | contig 17150 bp, 9 predicted proteins | sample LakKiv5m_FD_114538 | JGI IMG/M metagenome (GOLD analysis project Ga0172370, IMG submission 114538) | Freshwater microbial communities from Kabuno Bay, South-Kivu, Congo - kab_022012_11.5m | ecosystem: Environmental > Aquatic > Freshwater > Lake | place: Democratic Republic of the Congo...
GGACGAGGCACCGAGCCACGCCGCCAGCACGAGGGGCACGAGCAAGGGATCGGGCACGTATGGAAGATCGCGCGGCAGCCCGCCGAGGTGTCTGCGCAGCCAGGCCCACACGTCCCGGCCGGTCCCGAGCGACTGCGCGCCGAGCGCACCGAGCGCCATCAGACCGCCGAGGCCCAGGATCAGCGCGATCACGGTGAACAGCACGAGCGTGCCGAGGCCCGCCAACACGGTCGCATCGTGCTCCGCCAGCTCGCGACGGGCACGCGTGGCTTCGTGGTGCTTGCCCCCGATCTCGTAGATGCGCGCGCGCAACGTCTCTCGAGCGTGCGGTCCCCAGCCGAGGCCCCAGCGGGACGACCGCGCCACGTCCACGGCGGCCTGAACGGCCTCGGGCGGCGGCGACTGCGCGAGCAGGACGAGCGCCGCCCCGATGTCGGCTTCCGGGTTCTCGAGGCGCGCCGCGAGCGTGTGTGCGAGCGCGTCCCGCCCCGCGGCGAGGGCGAGGGCGAGGATTGCGTCCGACGCGCGCCCCGAGGAGCCGAGAGGACCTTCGGCCGATGGGGCCGGTCGAGCAGCGGCGGCGCGTGTGTCCTCGGCGAGCGCCACACCGAAGAGGGTCTCGAGTTCCTCGTCCACCTTTGCGTCGAGCGCCTCTTCCGAACGCTGGGTCTCGCCGCGACGGGCCGGCGGCGACTTCAAGCGCGCGGACCAACGCGCTCCGAGCGTGAGCCAACGCGCCTCGAGCAGCAGCGTTGGCCTCGGATCCTCTTCCATCCTGGCGCCCGCGGCGGTCGCTACGAGCGCCAATTCCACGCACAGCACGGCCGCGACGCCGAGCGTCCACGCGGCCCGTGGCCCCGGAAGGGCGAGCCTCGCCGGAGCGGGCCGGTAGGGATCAGCCCGCATAGGGCGGCACCGTAGGCATCCTACTGATCGAGGACGCGCAGGGCGGCCTGACAGGTCTGTGTGCTGACGCGACCGGCGCGTTCCTTCCACCGCTCGCAGGCGCCGTCGTTCGACTTGCCTTCGGCGCAGAGGCGGTCGACGAGCTTCTGGCACGGCCTGTCACAACCGCCCGCGAGGAGTCCCGCGACGACCGCGAGCGCGGCGAGCGGCAGGAGATTCACAGGGCTTCGCGTGCGCTCGATCATGTCTCCTCACTCCAGTAGCAGGCCCGAGGGATTCGCTCGGGTCTTTCGCGACAGGTATGCACCGCTACGCGCCCGGGTGCAACAACGCCGCACGGCACCCGGCCCTCAACCGCGCGAGTTCTCCTCCGCCTCGCGCAGGACCTCTACGAACGCCGCGTGCAGCGCGCCATTGGAGCCGACGATGCCGCCGAACAGGGGGGTGGGCCTGTTGTAGAGCAGCGCCCTGCCCGCACGGTCGGTGACCTGTCCGCCGGCTTCATGCACGATGAGGTGTCCGGCCGCGACGTCCCACTCGTTGCGCCCGCCCATCGTGCCGTGCGCGTCGAATTCGCCGCCCGCGACCTTGGCGAGCTTGTACGCGAGCGATCCCATCGAGGTCATGCGCATGCGGCCATCGAAGCGCCTCCACCGCCCGCTGCGTGCCTCGCTGCGAGAGACCAGCACGCGCGCCTGTTCGACCGATCGCGTTGTGCTGACGTGGATCCGACGCCCCCGCTCCCACGCGCCGCCACCGCGCCACGCGAGGTATCGCTCGCCCGTCGAGGGGTTCGCGACGCCGCCTGCCGCGGGCAGCCAAACGCGATCCGCGCCACGTCCCTCCGCGACCACCAGCGCGACCGAAACGCAGTACTCGGGATCGCCGCGCAGCAGGCTCCGGGTCCCGTCGATCGGATCCACCACCCAGACGCGCTCGCACGTCAACCGCGTGTCCTCGTCGACCGACTCCTCGGAGAGCCAAGCCGCGCCGGGATCCAGGGGCTCGAGCGCCTCGCGCAGGAACGCGTCCACGGCGAGATCCACGGCCGTCACCGGTTGCGCGTCGGCCTTGTCCCGCCGGTCGAGGGGCCGCTTCAGGGCATCGTGCACGACAGCGATCGCATCGATGAGCACGCCATCGAGTCGCCGCGCGACGTCGGCGAGGTCGAGAGGCTCACGGCGCGGCGCGCTCATGTCGGCGACTCGGCGACGACGGGCGCCGCCGCACGCACCTTCGACGTCCCCGCGCGCATGCGCGGCGGCAGACGGAAGCGCGCGGACTGATCGATCAGCGAGAGGTAGCACTCGAGGCGATGCACAAAGACGCTCTCGCTCTCCGAGAGCCAGTCGCACAGCCTGCGCGCGACCTGCGGTGCCACCGCGCGGCCTTGATCCTCGGCCAGGAAGAAGATGTGCGTGCGCCGGACGAGCAAATCGTCCAGGTCGAGGGCCATCTCGTAGGTGACGGCGAAGCGCAGCTCGCCCCAAATCGAGGAGCAGCCGGGCGCGACCGGATCGAGGCCGTCGGGATCCTCGCGCGCGCACAGCACGACGTCGCGTGCCTCGGAGCCGTAACGCCGCGCCAGGTGCACGGCCAGCTCGGGCGTGATGTCGGCCTCCTGCGCGAGCTTGGCCGCGAACACGTCGAGCGCGCCCTTGCCCGCGCCGATGCCCGCTGCGCCCGGCAGCAACGCGCGTGCGAGACCGGACTCCGCGCGCGCGTCGGGCCTCAGGAAGGGAGCGGCCGCGTCCACGGCCTCGGCGGCCATCAGGCGGAAAGTGGTGAGCTTGCCGCCCGCGATCGAGACATGTCCGTTGCCGACCAGTATCGCGTGCTCGCGGCTCGTTCGATACGTGCTCGCGGCGTCGTCACGTGAGCCCGCGACGAGGGGCCTGATTCCGGCCCACGTGGACCGCACATCGCGCATCTGCAACGCCCCGCCGCAGGCCTCCAGGTCGAAGTGCCGGTTCGTCGTCTCGAGCAGGTAGGAGACGTCATCGGTCGTCGCCACCGGCGTCTCGAGCGGCCCGTCGTAGGGCGTGTCGGTCGTACCGATCGCCGTCGCCTCCTCCCACGGCAGCGCGAAGACTACGCGGCCATCGGGCGCGCTCATCACGACCGCGTTGCCCACCGGCAGCCGCTCGCGCGGCACGACCAGGTGCACACCCTTGGAAGCGCGCATCAGCGGGCCCGAAAACGGCTCGTCCTCCCCCTCGCGAACGGGCCTGTCGCCGAAGCGATCGAGCAGCTCGTCGGTGAAGGGACCGCCCGCGTTGATGACACAAGAGGTGCGTACCGCGATCTTCCGCCCGGTGCGCACGTCACGGACCGTGGCGCCGCGCAGCCGGCTGACGCCCTCCTCGTCGGCCATGATCGGCGCCAGGAATTCGCAGCGTGGCACGGCCAGCCCGCCGGCCGACACGGCGGCCCGCACGTTCGCGAGCACGAGGCGCGCGTCGTCCGTCATCGCGTCCACGTAGACGATGCCGCCGCGCAGCCCGTCCGTGCTCAGCGACGGCTCGATCTCGCGCAGCTTCGGCGCGCGGTGCGTCTTGTGTCGGATCACGCCGCCGAACGCACCGAGCAGGTCGTAGACCGTGAGCCCGAGGTCCATCGTGAGCAGCCCGCGCTTGCTCTTCTGCCACACAGGCAGCACGAACGACAGCGGCCGTGCGAGGTGCGGCGCGCGTCGCATCAGGCGCTGCCGCTCGCGGACGGACTCGAAGACCAAGCCTACGTCGCCCTGCTCCAGGTAGCGCAGGCCCCCATGGATGAGCTTCGACGAGCGCGAAGACGTGCCGGTCGCGAAGTCACCGCGCTCGACCAGCGCCGCGCGCAGCCCTCGGGCCGTGGCCTCCCACAGGATGCCGGCGCCCGTGATGCCTCCGCCGACCACGAGGACATCGAAGGTCTCCGAGCAGAGCCGCTCCAGGTGGGCAGGTCGATCGAGGCCGGAGAAGGTCATGGAACGCGACATCGAGCCGCCGGCGCAGGGCGGAGCACCGGGCAGCATAGGGGGCAGCGGCGCGACGCGTCAACGAACTCCTGCGCCAGATCAGACCTGACGGGGTGTCCCACCCGGATAGCTTACGTGACAAGCGCGTGAAGACCGCCTAGATTTGGCTCGACGCCGGATCGGGTCCCGGTCGCGCACTGCGAACAATGTGCGCGCGCGCCCCATGAGTTCGAACCGACCGCGTCCAGGGGTTGTTTCGATGGACTGGCTCGCGCTCGACGTTCGCATGGCATTGCTCGCCTCGATGGAGCTGCGCGGCTTCGAGTGGGGCTTGACGCCCGACGAGATCGCGCGCGCAGTGCCGGACCTCGACCGCGACGCGACCGCGATGGTCGTCGCGCTGCACAGCCACGTCGTGCAGGGCGGAGGCGTCGTGCGGCTGACGAGCGCTGGCTTCAAGGCCATCGCGAACCTCAACGGCTGGCCGCGTTCCCGCCTCGTGCTCTCGCTCCGGAGGGAGCTCGCGCGGCTGCTGCTCGACTGGGTGCAGGCGCGCGGCTACGAGGCGCCCATGCAGGTCGAGCCGCTGGTGCTCTACGCCGCGACGCAGGGCGCCACGATGACCGAGTTGCAGGCCTCCATCGTGCAGTCGAACCTGCTCGGATGGGTTCACGACGACTGCGTGCGTGCCGGTGCCCCGCTGCGGGCCGGTCCGCGGTTGCACCACGCCGCGCGCTGGGCCGAAGGTCGCACGATGAGCGGCATCGAGGTCGTAAACCAGGCGGCCCTCAAGCCGCGGTGGGAGGGCATCTACTCGCTGGTGGCCCGCCTCAGCTCGCAGGCCCGCCCGGAGCGCCCGCCGAGCGAGCCGCTTCCATCGACGGTGCAGGAGGGTGAACCCGGCGCGCAGGCGGGCGCGTCCGCGGCGCTCCCGGAGGTGCCGCCCGCGGTGGAGCAGGCCCGCCGCCAGGCCGCGCTGCATCCGGGCGAGCCAGGCCAGGACCCGCCCCTCGCCCGGTCCGCGTCGACCTACGTCTCGGCGCTGCGCCTGCTGCATCCGAAGATCGTGCAGGCCGCCCTGGCGCCTTTCTCGAATGGCGATGGACCGAGCGCCGTGCGCGCCGCACAGCAGGCCTTGTTGCAGGCGCTCGACAGCCACGCGCCCGACGTCCGCGCGGGCGAGATGCGGGAGGGCGCGTTCTCTTTCGGCGGGCTCCCCGTGCTCAAGGTGCCGCACCCGGGCGGTCGCGCGCCGAAGGCGATGCAGGACGCGTGGCAGATGTTGTTCGCGGGCGCGACGCTCGTGGCGCATGCCCCCGCGGATCCGACCGAGTTCACGTCCATGCCCTCGCAGGAGGCCTTCGAGCGCCTCGCGATGCTGTCTGCGCTGTGGCGTGTGCTGGACCGCTGCGAGCGCGGGCGTTGACCCCCGGCGCAGCCTGAGGGCACCCCGCACGTCTCGCGCCGTTGTCATCGTCGCCGCGGGTCGCTAAGTTCCCGCACCCCGAGGAGGCGGCATGCACACGGAAGTTCTGGTCATCGGAGGTGGTCCTGCCGGCATCGCGGCCTCCATCGCAGCAGCGAGACGGGGCGCGAAGGTGTTGCTCGTCGAGCGCTTCGGCAGCGCGGGCGGGACCTTCTCGCAGGGCCTCGCGCTCACACCCGTCGGGTTCGAGCCCTTCAAGTACTGGACGACCGAAACCGACCCCGAGGGTTGGGCCGTGCAGGGCATCGCGCGCGAGCTGCACGACCGACTGGTCGCGGAGGAGGCCGTCTGCAAGCCCGTCTGGGACGTGGAGACCTACAAGTGGGTGGCGGACCGCATGCTCGTCGAGGCCGGCGTCGACGTGCTCTTCCACGCGCGCTTCGCCGACGTGATCCGCGACGGCGACCGCGTCACGGGCGCCATCCTGGCCACCAAACGCGGGCTCGAGCGCGTGCGGGCGGACGTGACGATCGACTGCTCCGGCGACGGGGACGTGTTCGCCGCGGCCGGCTGCGCGTTCGACATGGGACGCCCGGAGGACGGCAGGCCGCAGCCCGCCACGCTCGCGAGCATCTTCGCGAACGTGCGGATGCCCTACACGCCCGAGATGTCCTACGCAGAGATGATGGCGGTGAGCCAGACGCACATCGGTCCGCTGCTGCGGGAGGGCGTGCTCAGCGGCGAGCTCCCGGCCATCTTCGTCGGCATCTTCTTCCCGCGCGTGGTGCGCGGCCGCGTGCTGCGCGACCAGCTCTGGTGCCGGCTCGTGCAGTACTGGGGCGATCCGACCGACCCGCGCGCGCTGAGCCGGGGCGAGATCGCGTCGCGTGAGGCCATCTTCGCGGTGCACGACTACCTGCGACGCAAGGTGGCTGGCTTCGAGGCCAGCGCGCTCGTGCAGACCTCGACCCAGACGTGGCCACGCGAGGCGCGCAGGCTCCAAGGGCTCTCGACGTTGCACGAGGACGACGTGCGATCCAACGCGCGCTTCGACGACGGCATCGCGCACGGCACGTGCTTCCTCGAGGTGCACAGCGCGACGCCCGGCGATCCGAACGCGGAGAAGGGCTTCGCGTGGGACCTCGAGGCCTCGCTCTACTACAAGGACATCGACTACGACATCCGCTATGGCTGCCTGCTGCCCGCCGATGTGGGCGGCCTCCTCGTGGCGGGCCGCAACATCAGCGCGACGCACCTCGCGCAGTCCTCGAGCCGCATGCAGATCACCTGCATGGCGCTGGGAGAGGCAGCAGGAACGGCCGCCAGCCTCGCCGTTCGCGACGCCGTCGACGCGCGAGAGCTGGACCTCGCCGTGTTGCGCGAGGCCTTGCGCGCGCGTGGCGCCCGGGTGTAGCACATCGCGCAAGCGCCTCCACCCCCGGTCGCGCGGCACAGCGAATGACAAGGACATCGCCATGATCCAGCACGTCTTCGTCTATGGAAACGACGCCTTTGGAGGCAGCCGCCACGCCCTCGTGGGCGACCGCCTCTTCGTCGGACGCGCGCTCGCAAAGGGCGTCGCCTACGCGGTCCCGAGCGACGACGGCGGCGACGCGGCCCTCTCGTTGCGCGGCGGCGGCGATGCGTGGGTGGGCGGTGAGCTCTATCCCTGCGACCCCGCGCTGCTCGAGGCGCTCGACGCGGCGCGCGGGGCCTCCTACACGCGCCAGGTGATCCGCGTGCGCGCCGGCTCCGGCGGCACGATGATAGATGCCTGGGCGCACGCGTGGGCCGGCGCCTGGGAGGGCTTGCGCACGCTCCCCGGCGGCCTGCTGCCGAGCGCGCCGACCGAGCCGTTCCCGGGCCCCACGGCCTGGTACTTCGGCTACGCATCCAACATGTTCCACTTCGCGGATCGCCGGAAGCTCACGACGCACGGCATGCGCCTCGGCCGCATCGACGGGCTGCGCATCGCGTTCGCCAAGGACTCGGGCGACGGCATCAACTGTTACGCGACGCTGCTGCCCAAACGCGGCGGCGTGGTCAAGGGCGCGCTCTACCGCATGCGCCAGACGGAGATCGAGGGACAGCTCGACCCGCAGGAGAAGGAGGGCTGGCACCTGGAACGCCGCACGTTCGAGGTCACGCTCGACGACGGAACGGAGCGCAGAATATGGGCCGAAGCCTATGTCTGCTACCCGCGCTGGTGGTTCTGGGGCCGCATCTCGCACCCCGTCAACACGCAGAAGATCGTGCCCGGCGCGAAGCTCGTCGGCCTCGACGCGGACTACGTCGCGTGGCTCGAGGCCTTCGTCGACCGGCCCTGCAATCCGGAGGACTACGACCTCGGGGAGCTGCACCTCGTCTATCCGCAGGAGTCCTGATATACTATTTGGCCTCATGACGCCCGCACCCGCCTTTGCTCGCCTCCTCTGCGTCGGGCCCCTCGCCCGGTCCCTCGCGGTGCTCATCCTGACGGCCCTCGGCGCGGCCTGCTCGACCCCTGCGGTCTCGACGTCCACGACGCAGAAGAAGGACACGGTGGGCTTCGTCATCCCCGGCGATGCGGGCGTAACACCAAAGGACGAGGACGCCCTCACGAGCGATCCCGCCGATGCCGGCTCCGACGCGAAGGTCGCCGCCGCGTCGATCCCGGCCGATGCCGCGACGCAGGACGCGGGCCCAAGCACGTGCACCTCCGACGGCGCATGCGAGGCCGACGGCAAGCACTGCGATCTCGCGACCGGCGCGTGCGTCGTGTGCGTCGCGGGCACGTCCACGTGCCTCGGCAACGCGGTCACGACCTGCGACGAAGGTCAGACCGGTTATGGCACGCCGCTGCCCTGCAAGGCCAAGGAGAGCTGCACCGTCGCGGGCAAGCAGGCCACGTGCTCCCCGTGGATCTGCACGCCGGGCAAGGCCTGCGCGGGCACCGAGATCGTCGATTGCAGCGCCGACGGCCTCAAGGGCGCGGTCGTGTCCGACTGCGCGGAGGACGGCCTCGCGTGTGTCGCGGGCAGCTGCGTCGCGCTCGTGTGCGACCCAGGCAAGCCATTGTGCGACGGCAAGAAGCTGAAATCCTGCTCGGAAGACGGCACCTCGAGCGCGGTCGTCGAGACCTGCCCGTCCGGCACGTTCTGCGGCGACGGCGCGTGCCAACCGCAAGTCTGCGTGCCCGGCACGCCCGCGTGCAGCGGCCCGAGCGCGATGACCACGACGCTGTGCAAGCCCGACGGATCGGGCTGGACCTTGGACGGGCAGGACTGCCCCGCCATCGCGATGGTCTGCTCGGCCGGCACCTGCAAGCCGCTCGTCTGCCAGCCGACGTCGCTCTACTGCGAGGGTAGCAAGGTCATGAAGTGCGCGGACGATGGCCTCGCCGCGGGCCTCTCGCTCAGCTGCGGCGACCAGGAGTACTGCGCCGGGGGCGCGTGCAAGCCGCAGATCTGCCCGCCGAACAAGCCCGTGTGCGACGGCACCAAGGCCACGGCCTGCGACGCCAAGGGCTCGGCGTTCGTGGGCCCCGGGACCGATTGCCCGGGCCTTGGCAAGGTCTGCTTCGAGGGCGCGTGCATCACGCAGGTCTGCGGCAACGGCGTCCAGGAAGGCGCCGAGCAGTGCGACGACGGCAACGCGGTCGAGTCGGACGCGTGCCTGTCCACCTGCAAGAAGGCCACGTGCGGCGACGGCGTGCTCTGGACGAACCCCGCCGGCTCCGAGGAGTGCGACGACGCCAACTTCGACGAGACCGACGGCTGCCTCTCGTCGTGTCTGAAGGACTGCTCCGACCGCGCGAAGAAGGTCTACATCGTCACCGAGCAGAAGGTCCTCATGCGCTTCGACGTCGAGACGATGAAGCTCGAGGTCGTCGGCACGCTCAACTGCCCCGGCGCAGGCACGCCCTTCTCGATGTCGGTCGACCGCGACGCCAACGCCTGGGTGCTGTACAACTCGGGTTCAAAACTTTTCAAGGTATCGACGCTCGACGCCGCATGCCAGGCGACCGCCTTCAACTACAGCGGCAGCGCGTTCCAGGTCTTCGGCATGGGCTTCTCCTCCAACGCCCCCGGCAGCAAGGACGAGACCCTCTTCATCGCCGGGGGCTCCAACTTCAACATCGCCAGCTCACAGGCGAACCTCGGCAGCATCGGCTTGCCCGCCCTGAACCTCACGTCCATCGGCAAGATAGCCCTCGTCGGCGGTCCCGAGCTGACCGGCACCGGCAACGCCGAGCTCTGGGGCTTCTTCCCCTATGTCTCCAAGATCGGCCTCATCAACAAGCAGAACGGCACCGTCTCCAACATGATCACCATCCCCAAGGACATGGCCAGCGTCCAGGCCTGGGCGTTCGCGGCCTATGGCGGTAAGTTCTATCTCTTCTTCAAAGCGAACTTCGACCCCTCCTCCAGCATCTTCGAGGTCGATCCCGGCAAGAACAACGCCTTCAAGAACGTCCTGCCCAACACGGGCTACACGATCGTCGGCGCGGGCGTGTCGAGCTGCGCGCCGACAAAGCTGTAGAGAGCGACGGCTTGGCGCAGCCAACGGGTCAACGACACCTCAAGGCGACCTCGCACACCGGAAGCCGACGGCGTAGGCGACGTCCGACGGGCTGTCGCCGTAGCGTTGCGAGGCGCGCAGACTCGACGCGACGCCGTAGAAGACGCCGCCGCGAATGACGCGGGCGGAGCCGCTCGCGGGCCCCGGCGGGTTCTTGACGGCATCGGCCGTGTACACGCCGTACCAGTCGCTCACCCACTCCCACACGTTGCCGGCCATGTCGTGCAAGCCGTAACCGTTCGCGGCGCCGAAGCCGGCCGGACAGGTGCCCTTGTTGCCGCACCCGTAGCCCGACGTCCCGCCGGCCTGGTCGAAGCACGCCGTGTTCTGCTGCGCGGGTGCGCACGTCGGTCCCTTGCTGCCCCACGGGAAGATCGCGTCATCGAGCCCGCCCCGCGCGCCTTTCTCCCACTCCGCTTCGGTTGGCAGCCGCCCCTTCGCGTCCGTCTGCGCACAGTACGCGTCCGCCTGGGCCCACGTCACGCAGTTGACGGGATGATGCTCCTTGCCCGCCTTCCCGTAGGTGTGGTACGTGGCGTCGCACGCGCTCGGCGCCTCGCACTTTCCCGCTTCCACGCAGGCCGTGTACTTTTCCGCGGTGACGAGGTCGACGTCCAGGAAGAAGCCGTCGAGCGTGACCAGGTGCTGCGGCTTCTCGTCGGTCTGGCACGCCGCGTCCGCCGGGACGCAGCCCATCTTGAACGCGCCCGCCGGGACCGCGACCATGCCGGCCGCAGGCGGCACGCACGTCCCATCGAGGGCACAGAGCCCTCCGCTGCCGCATGGTGCTCCGGGCTGGGCCGGCGCGTGCCAGCACCCTCCGTGTTTCGCGTCGCAGAGGTCGAGGGTACAGGGCTTGGCGTCGTCGCACTCGGCGAGAGGCTTCGTCGCGCAGAGGCCCGACTCCGCGCATGCGGAGGCCCCCCAGGCGTCCGTTCGCACGAGCCAGCTCCGCAGGTAGGTCGACGAGGCGTCCCTTCCCGTGCCGGCCACCGCGAAGCCATCGGGGAGCGCCGCGATGTCGTGTCCCGCCGTCTTGCTGCCGTTCTGAGGTGCGGGCGTCGCGATCGCTCGCTGCCAGCCGAGTACCCCCGCGAGATCCGTGCGCGAGATCCACAGGCTGGCGTAGGGGTCCGCGGACGGTCGCGTGGAGCCCGTCAGCGCGAAGCCGTCTGCCAACGCCACGACATCGTTGACCATCTGGTCGCCCGGGAGCACGATGGCGTGCTGCCAGACCACATTGCCGTCGAGGTCCGTGCGGATGAGCCGCGCGTCATTGCCTTCCGCGCCGCCCTGCGTGCCCGCGATCAGATATCCGTCCACGAGCGCGAGGACGCTGCAGTCGAAGTCGTTCGCGCCCGAGTCGAACGTGCGGCTCCACGTCGTGACGCCGCTCGCGTTCGTCCGGAGGAGCCAGTGGTCCTGGTAGCCCGACGGGGACACAATATTATAGACACCACACATCACAAGCCCTCCGGACGGTGGTGCCGCTATACTATATAGATAATGGTATCCCTCGTCGCCGTAGTTCTGCTCCCAGGTCTGCGTTCCCGCCGCCGAGTACCGGGCGGCGTAGCCTCGCTGCTGCCCGGATCCCACGAACTTGGAGCCCACGACCGCGAGGCCGCTGTCCCCCAGCGCGACCAGATCCTCGCCCTCCGCCGTGCCGACCGTCTGCTGCCACTCGACCGCGCCGCTCGGGCCGAGCCGGACGAGCCACAGGTCCTTGGTGACCGAGAACGTGACACCCGTGAAGCCGTAGCCGTCTCCGACAGCGATCATCGCACGCGGCGCGTCGAGGCCGGGCGTGCCGATCACCACGGGCGTGTCCAGGTCCTGCCCGCTCGCGTCGAGGAGGCGCAGCTCGGCCTGGTGGTTGTTGCCGTAGGACTCACTGTCCGTGAGCACCGCCAGGCCGCCGCCCGCGCCCGGCACCACCGCGACCGCCGCGTCGTTGTTCGAGCCGCCCCACGCGACGTGGAAGACCTTCGGCGTCCCTCCCGCGCATGCGCCGTTGTTGCAGGTCGCGCCGATGACACAGCCCCCGTCCGCGCCGCAGCTCGCGCCGTCCTGGACCGTCACGTGCGCGCAGCCGCCCGACTTCGGGTCGCAGCCGTCCGTCGTACACGCGTTGGCGTCGTCGCAGGTGACGTTGTTGGGCAGGTGGACGCAGCCGGTCTTCGGGACGCACGTGTCGCCGGTGCAGGCGTCCAAGTCGTCGCACGCGTCGGGCGCGCCCAGGCATTGCCCGAGTGCGTTGCACGCGTCGCCCTTCGTGCATGCGTCGCCGTCGTCGCAGGGCGCGCCCTTCTGCACCTCGTGCTGGCAGCCGCCGAGGTTGAGGTCGCACCAGTCGGTCGTGCAGCCGTCCTGGTCGTCGCAGTCGGCCGGTCCGCCGGCCTGGCAGACCTTGTCCTTGCAGGTGTCGCCGCTCGTGCACGCGTCGCCGTCCTCGCAGGTCGCGCTGTTCGGAAGGTGCACGCAGCCTTGCACCGGATCGCAGCTGTCGGTCGTGCACACATCCGTGTCGGCGCACTCGGCCGGGCTGCCCCCCGTGCAGGCGCCGCCGGCGCAGTGGTCGTTGTCGGTGCAGGCGTTGTCGTCGTCGCAGGGCCATTCGATCGGGGTGAACACGCACCCCTTCGTCACGTCGCAGGCGTCGTCCGTGCAGATGGTGTTGTCCTCGCATGCGACGGGTTGCCCGGCGCACTTGCCGTTCGCGCACACGTCGCCCTTCGTGCAGGCGTTGACATCGTCGCACGCGCCGTCGATGGCGTGGTGGTCGCAGCCGAAGATGGGGTCGCAGGCCTGGCTCGTGCAGGGGTTGCCGTCCGCGCACGAGACGGCGGCGCCGGGCGTGCACGTCGCCTCCGCGCACAGATCCCCGCCCGTGCAGGGATCGCCGTCGTCGCAGGTCGCGGCGTTCGGGAGGAAGACGCAGCCCTTCGCCGCGTCGCACGTGTCGTCCGTGCAGGCGTTGCCGTCCGTGCAGGGCGCCGGTTTGGGCTTGTGCGAGCAGGCGCCGAGCAGGCACACGTCGATCGTGCAGAAGTCGCCGTCGTCGCAGGTGACCGGGCTCGCGAGGTTGACGCACGCGCCCGCGGGGCACAGGTCCGCCGTGCAGGGATCGCCGTCGTCGCACTCGCCGCTGCTCGCACACCCGGGTTTGAGGGCGCAGTCCTGCGGGCAGGTCGCGATCGTCTCGGCGAGCTTCTGGCTGCACGTCGCGTCGCCGCAGTAGCCGCAGTCCACCGGGCAGCCCTTCCAGTCCTCGGGCGCCTGGCAGGTCCCGTCGCCGCACGCCGGCCCGGGACAGTCCCAGGGGCAGCCCGCGTTGTCCTCGCCGGGGCTGCACGTGCCGTCGCCGCACGCCGCGCCGCCGCAGTCCGTCGGACAGTTCTGGGCGTCCTCGCCACACGCGTAGCCGCTGCACTTGCCGTCGCCGCAGCCGCCGCAGCAGTCCTCCGGGCACACGATCGGCCCCTCGCCGGGCGAGCACGCGCCATCGCCGCACGCGTGGCAGTCCGTGACGCAAGACTCCGAGGTCTCGCCGCACGCGCCATTGCACACGCCGTCACCGCAGGCGCACACGGGCCCGGCCGGCGCATCGGTCTCGGCGGCCTCGGCGGCATCCGCCCCCGCATCTTCGGCGTCGTTCGTCTCCGTCACGTCCCCGGCGACGTCCTGCGCGACCTCTTGTGCGACCTCCGTGGCGTCCTGTGGCGCGTCGACGCCGCCGTCGACCTCCCCGGCCGCGTCCTCCAATGTCAGATCGGCCCCATTAGTGTCATTTATTATATCACTTATTTCTTCTGTGCTATCCGCCGCGTCTGCCTCCGCGAACTCGGGGGTGTCGAGCGCCGCTTCCGCGTCCACTCCGGCCTCGAATGACGCACCGTCTCCGGCTGCGTCGGGCTGCTGCAAGTCGGACGCGAGGCCGTCGAGATCGGCGTCCGCGCTCCCCGAACCGTCTCCGGTGACGCCGGCGAAACCCGCCGCGAAAGAGGCGAGATCGCGCTTGGCTTCGATGCACGCGGCCGCCGTCGCCATCCACACGAGCACGCCCACGCCCGCGCCCAAACGCTGCATCAGAACCTCACCGTCAGTTGGGCGCGACCGTCCGGGGCTACGCCGAGGCTGGCCCTGGACGGCGCCGCGTCGACGGGCCGCGAAAACCACATCCAGCCGGCCGCCCCCGCCGCCGCGATGCCGAGGCCCGTGAGACCCATCCCCAGCCAGTACTTCGTCGCCGCCGACGCGTACGCGGACTCGTAGTCGGGGTACTCGGCCGCGCTGCCGAGCACGCGCGCGTTGGCGTCCCGCACACCCGCCGCGCCGCTCGCCGCGAGCACGACCCCGGACGCTACGAACACGATGCCTGCACACGTCGATGCGATGGCCCCCGATCGCTTCCACGCCCCCGCGGCCGGCGCAGGAGCCTCGGCGCTCTTCGCGATCTCGACGCGCGCGGACTTCGCCGGCTCCGGGGACGTGACGACCGGCTGCGGCCGAGGCTCGACGACCTTCTCCGCGGGCCCGACCGGGACCTGCGCCCGACCGAGCGCCGCGTCCACGCGGACCTCCGCCACGTGTCCGACCACGACCTCGGCGCGGTGCGGAGCGAAGCCGGGCGAGCGGGCCTCGAGCAGGTAGAGCCCCGGCTTTCGCCACGCGAGCCGCCCGCCCGCGACGAGCGGGAGCGGCTCCCCGCCGAGCGCGACCTCGGCCTCCGATGGAATGACCGTGATCAGGATCCGCACGAAGCCGCGCCGCAGCAGCTCCGCGTCCAGCTTGCCGATCGCCGCCGCGTCCTTCGCGCGCGTGCCGGCGTCGGGGGCCACCGGGACCGCCTGCCGGTAGAGGCGATGCGCGCGCACGAGATCGCCGGTCCGCTCGTACAAGCGCGCGGCGTTCCACGCGTACTTGTGCAGCGGATGCAGCAGGAACGCCTCCTCGAAGATCGCTCCGGCCCGCGCAAACTGCCCCGCGTCGAACTCGGCCATGGCGCCCTTGGCCATCGCGTCGGCCCGCTCCGCCGGCGTAATGCCGGACGCGGCCGGCGCGGCGAGCAGCGCACCGGCGACCACGCAGAGGGCCAGCAGACGGCGTCCGGCGTGACCGGTCTCGCGGACGCGATCGGGTTGCGGATGTGGGATCGAGGCGACCATGGAACGCGGCTCCGCGCCATCAGTGCACAGCGGAACGTGACGATAGCGCCACTCGGTCACACTTGGAAAGCGCCCCTTGCCCCCTGGACGCCGGATCGCCGACTCGTTAGCGTGTGAGCGCCCGACGGAGGTCCCCGTGTCGTCTCGCAGTCCCGCCGCCTTCGCCCTCCTCGCCCTGCTCCCGCTCGGCGTGTGCGCGTGCAGCACGCCCATCGAGGCCACGAAATCTGCCGGCCAGCACACCTGCACCGAGGCGTCACCGTGCCCCGGCGGGGAGGTCTGCTTCAAGGGCGTGTGCGTCGCCTCCCGTCGGGTCGGCTCGGATGCCGAGGCGGTCACGGACACCGCGTCCGGTGGCGACGGGATGGCAACAGCCGACGCGCCCGCGGACGTCGCGTCACCGGTGGATGCCGCCGTCTCGGACGGTGCGTCCGAGACGGATGCGGTGGCCGATGGGGACCCGGATGGCGCCGCGGAGCCAGATGTTGCGCTCGACGCCTCGCTCGACACCCCGGCCGATCTCGGCCCGGCGGTCGACGTGCCGGTCGAAGACGCCGCAGGCGCCGAGGACGCCGGTCCGAACGACACGGGCGCGGACGTGGCGACCGATCTCGACGAGAGTGACGGTATCGTCGACGGATCGACAGAGGGTGACGCGGTCGATGTCGCAGCGCCCGACGCGGTCGACGTCTCGGCCGTCGAGGTGGCCTCGGGCTGCGCCGGCGCGAAGGACGGCACGATCTGCCTGACGCCGGGCTCGTGTCCGAGCCTCGGCGCGTGCCACGCCGGCAGCTGCGACGCGACGAGCTCGCCCTGCGACGACGACGACCCCTGCACGGTCGACTTCTGCACCGCGACCGGCTGCGCGCACGGCAACAAGCCCGCGGGACAGGCGTGCGACCCGCCCGGCCTCGCGTGTGCGACAGGCACATGCGCCTCCGAAGGCACCTGCGCACCCACGCCTCAGCTCGGCTTCTGCGTCATCGACGGGGCCTGCTGGGGCGCAGGCGACGCAAAGCCCGGCGCGCCCTGCCTCGTGTGCGACCCGCCTACGCCTACCTCGCCGGCGGGCGACGCGCTCGCCTGGTCGGGCAACGAAGGCGGCGCGTGCGAGGACGGCGACGCCTGTACGGCCGGGGACCTCTGCACGACCGGCACCTGCAAGGGGTTGCCGTTCGGGTGCGAGGACGGCAACGTGTGCACGAAGGACGCGTGCGTGCCGGCCATCGGCTGCACTCACACCGCGCTCGACGGCGCGCCCTGCGACGATGGCAACCCGTGCACGAAGGACGACGCGTGCAAGCTCGGCCTCTGCGGCGGGACCGGCACGAGCTGCGACGACCAGAACCCCTGCACGGTCGACTCGTGCGACGACTCGGGCGGCTGCCTGCACGCCGCGATCGCCTCGGGTCCTTGCGACGATGGCACGGCTTGCACGGTCGACGACGCGTGCAAGGGCGGCTTCTGCGTAGGGATATTGATTAACTGTGAAGACAATGAAAACTGTACATTGGACGGCTGCGACGCCGCGACGGGCTGCACGCACGCGCCCGCCACGGGCACGATCTGCGACGACGGCAGCGCCTGCACGGCAGACGACCACTGCAAGGCCGGCGTCTGCGCCGGCACCCCTGTGCAGTGCGAGGACGGCGACCCCTGCACGGCGGATTCCTGCGTGAAGTCCGCTGGTTGTCAGCACACCGCGCTGTCGAACGTGTCCTGCGAAGACGGCAACCCCTGCACGAAGGCGGACACCTGCGCCGGCGGTGTGTGCGTGGGCGCGCCGGTCTTCTGCGACGACGCGAACCCCTGCACGAAGGACGAGTGCGACCCCACGCTCGGCGGCTGCGTGGGCCTGCCGCTCACCGGTGCCCCATGCAACGACGCGAGCGCCTGCACGAGCGGGGACGCGTGCGCGAAGACGGGCCAGTGCGCGGGGGCCGCCGTGAGCTGCGACGACGGCAACGCCTGCACCTCGGACGCGTGCGATCCGGTCTCGGGCTGCACGCACGCACCGGTCTCGGGCGCCTGCGACGACGGCAACGCGTGCACGACGCAGGACGCCTGCCAGGCCGGGCAGTGCAAGGGGCAGGGCCTCCAGTGCAACGACAACAACCCCCGCACGGTGGAC
>Ga0172370_10005088_pt1 | contig 17146 bp, 15 predicted proteins | sample LakKiv5m_FD_114538 | JGI IMG/M metagenome (GOLD analysis project Ga0172370, IMG submission 114538) | Freshwater microbial communities from Kabuno Bay, South-Kivu, Congo - kab_022012_11.5m | ecosystem: Environmental > Aquatic > Freshwater > Lake | place: Democratic Republic of the Congo...
AAATGCTGAGTAGTCGCCAGTCATAGGACCAGCGTAACCGATCTTAATAGTCTCGCCGGGAGCAAAAACTGCACAAGCGCCTTCTACCTCGCATCCAGCAGGAACGCTGCTAGCAGGTTCTTCAACGACTTCTTCTTCAACAACCTCTTCTTCAACAGGTTCTTCGGGTTCAGCGGGAGCTTCAGTTTCTACAACTTCTTCAACCACTTCTTCAACTTCGGCTGGAGCTTCCGTTTCTGCGGGAGCGGCAGCTTGCGGCTGGCATGCTGCAAGTAACATACTTACGACCAGCAATAACGAAAATATAATAAATAACTTTTTAGACATCTTCTTCTCTCTCCTTGTACTATATATTCTTTGTGTGGTTTACATTTTCCCCGCTATAATGCGGGTGATAAAACAGATATTCAATTATTAGTAAATCTTTTCCACTGCACCTCCTGATTTCCTTTTTTAGGAAAAATCAATCCCTGCTTTTTGGATATTTAGTATTGTATTTGATCTGTTCCTAAAAGAATACTATTTTTTACTTTAATTTAATGTATTGATTTTACCGATAAGCTGAAGGTTGGTCAAGTGGTATTTTTGATGAATCATCTTTTTTTTGATTTAGTTTTGACGGAATAAATACTTCTAATTCCAGAATTTTTATTTTGTTTATATTGGATTTTGTTAAGAATGATTAGAATTATATAAAAAAATATCTTGAATGATTCTTAAGATTTTGATCAGTTTTTGAATTATATTTTTTTTAGGAGAGCTTTGTTGATTTACATTCTGAAAAAAGAGTCTTGGTCACGAAAGACTTTAATTGGATAATACTCTATCCGCCCTATGGTAAAATTACTCAGCTATGAATTCTTTAAAACCGAATGCTCTACCGAAACCTCCCAGCCTTATGCAATCGCTTTTGGCTGGGTTTGATACGATTAGCAATCATATTGGATTGGTCTTGTTCTCAGTCCTATTGGATTTGATACTTTGGTTTGGACCACGTGTCAGTTTAGGAAAGTTGTTTGAGCCATTTTTAATACCAGATCCGTCCATCCCTGAGCTTCAAAATGAAGAGATATTCGAAATGGTTCGAATGACGATGACTGAATTTAATTTACTGAGTGTTCTAAGGACATTCCCTGTAGGTACACCTAGTTTATTAGCCAGTCAAGTGATTATGGGTAATCCTTTAGGAACGCAATTGATTTTTGAACCCATGTCATTTAGAAGCTCATTATTATTATGGTTGGTCCTAATTGTTTTAGGAATTGCTTTAGGGACTTTTTATTTTGATGCCGTTGCACAAGTTGCTATCTACGAAAAGATCAATTGGAAGAATATCACAAAGTCCTGGTTATGGTCATTTGCTCAAATTTCATTATTGACCATTATTTGGTTTATTCTATTATTAGGTCTTTTAGTTCCATTTAGTTGTATTTTTTCTTTACTGCTTTTTATGGGAGCACAATTGCAATTATTTACATTGTTTATTGCCGTAATTGTTGGGGGAGTGCTTGTCTGGTTGTTAATCCCGTTAGTGTTTACACCGCATGGTATTTTTATTAACCGTCGAAAAGTGTGGGAGTCAATGAAAGACAGCATACGAATAATAAAATTAACATTACCGACTACTAGTCTATTCTTGCTATCTATTGTTGTCCTTAGTGAAGGTTTGAATATTTTATGGAATGTCCCTGCAGAAAAATCCTGGTGGTTTCTTGTTGGTATTATCGGTCATGCCTTTGTCACTGCTGGATTATTAGCGGCGAGTTTTATTTATTATCAAGAAGCTGGTAATTGGTCAGATCGTTTAGTAGAAGAAGTGAAAAAATCTATCCTGTAAAGCATTGGAGGTTTCTTTGGCAAAAGAAAACCCATATTCATATGAAGCTCAAGATATTCAAGTATTAGAAGGTTTAGAAGCCGTTCGCAGACGCCCTGGAATGTATGTTGGGGGAACGGATATTAAGGCGCTTCATCATCTGATTTATGAGGTCGTCGATAATTCGATTGATGAAGCTTTAGCGGGTGTTTGTGATCGAATTGAGGTCATTATCCATTCTGATAATAGTGTAGAAGTCACTGATAATGGACGCGGTATCCCAGTAGATATACATCCTCAAATCAAGAAACCGGCTTTAGAAATCGTGATGACAACATTGCATGCTGGTGGCAAATTTGGGGGAGGCAGTTATAAGGTTTCCGGTGGATTGCATGGTGTTGGCGTATCAGCAGTCAATGCTCTATCAGAATGGTGTGAAGTGGAAATCTTCCGCGATGGGAATATTCATAAACAGAGATATGAGCGTGGCTATCCACAAGGACCGATTGAAATTATTGGTAAGGTAAATCCAAATGCTACTGGCACCAAGATCACCTTTAAATATGATCCAGAGATATTTAAGGGCGATTTTGAATATCGTTTTGACACGCTGGTACAACGTTTTCGCGAGATGGCATTCGTTACAAAAGGGGTCACAATATTCTTGTTGGATGAACGAACTGATAAGGAAATGACCTTTTACTTTGAGGGAGGGATTACATCGTTTGTTCGTTACCTCAATCGAAATCGGAAGGTCATTCATCCAGTTGTGCATGTCGAAAAGGAATCGGAGGGTATTACGATTGATGCAGCCATACAATATACAGATGCATATTCGGAATCTGTATATGCCTTTGCAAACACGATCAATACTATAGATGGAGGTACACATCTTACAGGGTTGCGTTCAGCTGTGACGCGTACGATTAATGATTATGCCAGAAAGAGTGGGTTGTTGAAGGACTCAGATCCCAACTTCACCGGCGATGATACCCGTGAAGGATTGACAGCGATTGTCAGTATCAAACACCCTGATCCTCAATTTGAAAGTCAAACAAAAGTAAAATTAATGAATCCAGAGGTTCAAACACTGGCACAGCAGATCATCCATGGAACTTTCAGTACTTTCCTTGAAGAAAATCCTTCTGCTGGGAAAGCGATTGTCCAAAAGTGTCTAACATCTGCTCGAGCTCGAGATGCAGCCAGAAAAGCAAGAGATCTAGTGATCCGAAAGTCTGCTTTAGAGAGTTTAACTCTTCCAGGTAAATTAGCTGATTGTTCAGAACGTGATCCTGAGAGGACAGAATTGTATATTGTTGAGGGTGATTCCGCAGGCGGTAGCGCGAAACAAGGGAGAGACCGACATTTCCAAGCCATTCTTCCCTTAAGAGGGAAAATTCTCAATACGGAACGAGCCCGTCTTGATAAGATTCTCGCAAATAATGAAGTCAAGGCATTGATCTCTGCGCTTGGGACAGGGATCGGGGAATCATTTGATATTGCAAATCTGCGATACGGAAGAATTATAATTATGACTGATGCAGATGTGGATGGTTCTCATATCCGGACGTTACTTTTAACCTTCTTCTTCCGATATATGCAAAATCTAATTGAAGAAGGGCATCTCTATATTGCTCAACCCCCCTTATATCGTATGTCCTTTAAGAAACAGATTGAATATGCATATACAGAGGCAGAACGAGAAAAAATTAATGCCGAATTTGGTGTAGATCAAGAGAAGGTGAGTCTCCAAAGATATAAGGGTTTGGGTGAGATGAATCCGGATCAATTATGGGAGACCACTATGAATCCAGAGAGCCGGACCTTGTTGTTGGTGACTGTAGAAGATGCCGCTGAGGCTGATCAAACGTTTGATATGCTAATGGGGGCTGCTGTCCCACCTCGAAAACGTTTTATCACCACACACGCTCGAGAAGTGCGCAATTTAGATATCTAATTTAATTGGTCATAGAGCGATCGATTGAAGTATTTCTTTGTAAAGATAGTGTTAAATAAAAATGTTGTTAGAAAACGGCGCCCTTCTAAATAATCGCTATCGGATCATAGATATTCTAGGAAAGGGTGGAATGGGTTCAGTTTATCGCGCAATCGACGAAAACCTCGGTGTCGATGTTGCTGTTAAGGATAATTTGTTTACAACGGATGAGTATGCACGCCAGTTTCATCAAGAGGCAATGATCTTAGCTAGTCTTCGTCATCCAAATTTACCACGCGTTACAGATCACTTTGTGATAAAAGGTAGGGGACAGTATTTGGTGATGGATTATATAGAAGGTGAAGATCTTCGTCAGCGATTGGAACGCATAGGTACTATATCCGAAAAGGAATTGGTGACCATTGGCGCTGCGGTTTGTGATGCGCTATCCTATCTTGGTTCTCGTGAGCCTCCCGTCATTCACCGCGATATTAAACCTGGTAATGTCAAGATTACTTCCCAAGGTGAGATTTATTTAGTGGATTTCGGCTTGGCGAAAACGCTTGTAGGTTCTCAAGCCACGATGACTGGAGCTCGTGCTATGACGCCAGGATATTCTCCTCCAGAACAGTATGGCACGGCGCGTACGGATCAACGCTCTGATATCTATTCGTTAGCTGCAACTTTATATGCCTCCATTTCAGGCGTAACCCCTGAAGATGCCCTGGCAAGGGCAATGGATCAAGCTGAATTGACGCCTCTCTGTCTGCATAATCCTGCTATTCATACGAAACTATGTGAAAGTATTGAGAAAGGTTTAGCAATATGCCCAGATGATCGATATCAAGATGCAAATTCATTCAAAGAAGCTTTACTTTCATTTGATGTTCAAGAAACTAGCCTAAATGATCAGTATCATATTTCACCTGCTCCCTATGGTGATTATCCGATCGTTACAGGTGATAAAAATAAGAAAGAGATCCAAGCGGGAGTAGTGACTTCGCTAGGGGGTGATGGAGGTAATAATTTATATGATGGAGTGGATGATCATCAACTAGGAAAAGGAAGAAAAAGAAACATATCTCGAAGCTGTTTAGCGATAATACTTGTGGTCATTTTGATCATAACAGGTTTAAGCGTTTGGAGTTATTATTACCAACCATCCACCTATAATGCTGCTTATTATACGGTTCAGTCCTACTCTTCAATAATTTATGGTAAATTTGTAACTTCTACTGTTCCTTCGATAATCCCTCCATCAAATACAATAACTCCTCATTATACAGAGGCAGAGGTTTTACCCGCCTCAAAAACCTTGACTCCCACAATACCTATTACAGCATCATCAACGCCTACAAAATCAGCAACTCCAACTCAAACAGAAACGCCTACTTATACTCCCACGCAGCTTGGTGGCGGTGGTGGTCAAATTGCTTTTGTGTCTGATAAGACCGGAACTTATCAAATTTTTAAAGTGAATTCAGATGGAAAGAAACTGAAACAAATTACGAATATGGTTGAGGGTGCTTGTCAACCAGATTGGTCTCCAGATGGGACGCGACTGGTATTTATTTCACCATGTAAGACAAATACAGATTATTATCCTGGCTCAGCGATGTTCATTATCAATGAGGAAGGTACAGGATTAACTCCTTTACCGACCATGATAGGTGGGGATTACTTTCCCCAATGGTCACCGGATGGAGAGAAGATTGTTTTTACTTCACTTAGAAACAGCAAAAGACCTCAAATTTATATATTAGATCTAAAAACCAATAACGTGACTGCTTTGTCGGAGAAATATTCCTTTGATATGCAACCTTCCTGGTCCGTAGATCAGAGTCAGATTGTTTTTATCTCTCGACATAACAATATTGACCAAATCTGGGTAATGAATGCTGATGGAACAAATAGAAGGCAATTTTCTTATGGCAATCCCGTTTTCCATTACTCTCGTCCATCTTGGTCATTGGATATGAGTATGATTTTGTTTACCCAAGTATTTTCTGAAAATGCAGTCCCACGCGTAGGTATTGCTCCATTTGGAATTGATGAAAAATATGTGGAATACTTTTTCGGGCAAGAATCTCTTCCAATGCGGGAAGCAGTCTATTCGCCAGATGGGTTATGGCTGGCTTTTGAAAGCTGGGAGGGAGGAGGCAGTCATAATATCTATATCATCGCTGTAACAGGCGCTGGTCGTTCAGCGGTCACAGATTTAGATGGCATAGAATTCGATCCTGCTTGGAATCCTTCTCCATAATAGCTTAATTATTCCCAAAGAAGAATTAATGATTGGTAGAAAAAAATTCTAAATATTTATCTCGATTAGATGATCTGGCAATTTTCCCACTGCTTGTTTTTATCAACCAAGATTTATCCACGAGCAATACATAACGAAGCGCAATATCTGTACTTTGGTTTACTTGCTTTCTGATTGTCTCTGAAAGAGATTGTTCCTGCTTTTTGAATTCTTCTTCAGATAAATTATTGTTCTCTTCTTCAATATCTGTCTCTGCAATGATGACAACGTCTTCAGTTCCAGTTTTTTCATTAAAGATCCCAAAGGCGACAACTCTTCCAGGGTGAACGCTAGGTATATCGCCAACGATATTCTCTAGGTCTTGTGGGTAAATATTCTTCCCGCCGACAATAATTAGGTCCTTTTTACGTCCAGTAATATATAATTCTCCCTCTGCTATATATCCTAGATCTCCAGTTAGAAACCATTCATTGTGAAATGCTTTTTCTGTGAGGTCAGGTCGATGATAGTATTCACTTAATAAACAATTGCTATGTATAGCGATCTCTCCGATATGTCTCTCGAGGAGTTCCTTTCCTTTTTCATTGAGAATTCGTATCTGAGTTCCTTCGATTGGATAACCGGCAGAAACCATTTTTCTGATATTGTTTTGCTGCAATTTACTTTTTTTAGAATTGTTATCGACTGGTTTAGCAATCTTATTTGTCTGGAGTTCATTTTGATCGATAATATCAACGTTAATAGGTTTATCAATTCCACCTTGTGTTACTGCAAAAACATTTTCCGCCATTGCATATGAAGTCGTAAGAGCTTCTGGTTTCAATCCATAAGGTTTGAAACGCTCTAAAAATAATTGATGGCTTTGCCAATACATAGGCTCGGAACAATTGGTGATTGCGCGTAAGCTATTTAGATTAATATTCTCGAGGTCACGGTCGCGGATTTTTTGGGCGCTAAAGTTATACGCAAAGTTTGGTAACCAACAAAGCGTGCCTTTATAATCAGTAATAGCCTGTAGTAATCGGTGAGGCGCTCTAACCCAATCGAATGGCGACATGAGAACCAAGGGTATGCGTTGTACGATTGGCATAATGAAACCAGCAATCAAACCCATATCATGATAAAGGGGAAGCCAACTTACAACAACATCATCATTATTTAACCTTATCGCTTTCGAATAACTAACCAATTGATTGAATATTGCTTGATAAGAAAGAGCAACCCCCTTTTGAAGACCAGTTGTGCCAGATGAATGTTGTAGAAGGACGATTTCTTGAGGGGGAAGATGAAACCCTTCAAGATCTTCTATCGAAATTGAGCTAGAATTGTGTGGATCACTAGTATTTTCACTCAAATTTGAATAATCCAGAACCGCACGCACAGAACTATTCTTGGAAGCTTTTTTAACTTCTCCTTTGAAATCAGGGTAAGTGATGATTGCGGATGGTTTCGTGATTTCTAGTAGGGAAACAAGAGATTGGCGGTATTTTTCGGGTGATAGTTTTTCCGTTAGAAAAGGCATGATGGAAGGAATTGCACCTCCTAGAATAGCGCCAAGAAAAGCAGCCACTAGATCAACCCCATGTTCGAGAATCAGAATAACTACCTCACGAGATTGTATAGTAGCTTCCTTGAGTGCAAAGGTGTATTTTAGTGAAGTCAGGAATAGATCGCTATACGTAAGTTTGAGATCAGGTTGACCACTCTTTAATATATATACAGCAGGTTTATCGGGGATTTCTTGATAAGTTGTGTATAGTGTCCGAGAAAAATTAGTTGGATTCATACCCGTAAGCAAAATTTTCAGTTTTTATGCGTAATTAGATCGATTAATTCTTCGATCGTATCGAAAGAGTTTGCGTTTAATTCAGTATCATCAATACGCACATTAAATGTCTGTTCAATAAATAAGGACAAATCAATAAGACTAAAAGAATCAATAAGCCCGCTGCTTATCAGAGCTTCGTCTTTCCCTATTGCTCGATCGGGTTGTTTTAGGATTTCATTAGAAATAAATTCCGCGATTTTATTGAATTGGGATTGATCCATGATGGTAGTTTCCTCTTCAAGTTTTTGATCCAACTACTAAGCTGTAATATGTGTTGATATCGATATTAATCATTCAAATCCTTGACTTCTTGCCAGATGGCATCCAGGGTCATTAATGCCGTCAGATTACGGACTGACCAAGCTTTTTTCATATATTCTGGTTCGTCGAAAAAGTTCTTTCCAAAAGTCAAGTGTACATTATCTTCTTGTAAGCCTCGATTAGGAAGATCTGCTAAAGCAAGCCAAAAATTCCAAAAGGGTACATGGTATTCTTGGGCAAGTCTGGCGATGGTATCGTTAATGCTGTAGTCTTCTTCAATATTATCTGGTTTGGTGGATAAGATAGGAATGACTCCGTTCTCTAAAGAATACTCGATAATTTTCCGCATTTGAGGCTCGAAATCTTCAGGATGCCAGACATCATTTGAACCAAGCATGATGAAACAGATGCTTGGTTTGTGTTGTCGATATTCACAAGCTAAAGGAGCTTCATCAGATTCACATTGGCTACGATCAGACCATATAGGCACGAAGAGCGATGAAGCATTAAAGCCAGAGCGTGCAGCTAGGCTAGTTCGTCCAAAGGATCCCTGGTAATATTCGATAACATCCTCGAGGTATTCATATTCACCTAAGTCGTAGAATCTTTCCCTGCGATCAAAATCGCCTAAGAACCAAGTAGGAGTACTTCCGCAATCACCGACCTTTGAAAACGCCTGCGGATTATTTCCTAATTCTAATCCTAGCAAGTAAGTATCTTTCATGGCTGGATGAATGGTTGGAATAACGGGTAATGTCTTCCATTCGTCAGCGCGCAGGGTTGCTTCTATAGTAGGAGATGGTGTTATTTTGGGGCTTTGAGAAGTCGCCGACTTTAAAGGTTTAGCGCTTGTCTTTTGATCCGGTTCAGTTGTTGGAGTAGGTTCCTTTTGTGTTTCTGTAATTTTCTCCGTTGCTGTACTGGTTGACTTTTTTGGGGTTTTGGTCGAAACGAGTGTCGTTTTGATTACTTGCTCAATATCAGTGCTCGTTGAGATTTGGGTGGGTGAACTGCAGCTTGAGCATACAGAAATGAAAAAGAATAAAGCAGCGATGATGACCATGTGCATGTTTAGGTAATCAAAATCGTTTTTTCTAATTGATGAATTTAAATACTTTGAACTCAATATTCTGGTTTTCCTTTCCATAGTTCTTGGATTGCTTTCTTGATCAATTGTGCAAATTCTTGAGAACCATTGGGAGACAAGTGTACCGCACTATTGGTAAATTCTTCCCCTGAAATGCTATCCCAGGCATCCAGGTAGTTCCAATTATTTAGCAACATCTCTTGCTCCAAAAACTTGCGGTAATCATCATATGCCCAACGAGGATAATAAAAATTATAACGGATATCACTATTTTCGCCCTGGCTAATGAACATTGGTTCATTAATGAAAATAATGGGAGTATTTTTTGCCATAACCACCCCCGCTTCAAGTATATCTAAAGCGAGATCAGATGGAGATAGTGTTGGCGGCGTGATGTCATGAAAGCTTTTGTCGTCGGGAAGGTCTTCCATTCGCTTTGTATATTCTTGAGGGATATATTGATCAATTCCAGTCGCAGCCCACATGATCCCATAAGTCTGTAAGCGAATCAAATCGGCAATATTTCGACGTGATCCAACGATTGTCCGTTCCCAGAAAGAAGGTGGACTAAATAGATCCTTATTCAGGTTAATATTTAAATTAAATTCTTCTATCAGAGTTTTCACTTTTTGTGGATTGTTTTGAATAATTGGTGGAAAGAGTTGCTTATCAAGTGGGAATGATTCTAAAGTAAAAAGCCAGATTATCAGATCCGGATCATACTTCACAGCATAGGAGAGTATGAGCAAGTCTTTGGTTAATGACATAACTGGATAACCCAGGTTATATACCTTGACTCTTCTTCCATCAGAATTGATCAGCATTTCTTGATTTAAGTTGGCATCAAGGGTTTGATCTGGTTCTAGAAGGAAACCCCATGTAGCTGAATCGCCGATCAATATTACTCGGTATTCATCGGATGGTTTATGTCCTGCTGAAATAATATGTGAAGTGAACATCGCTTCGATATTGAATATTCCTAAGTTGTATGATTTTTCGGGAATCTCACCATAGGGAAGACGAGTGCGACCAGGGAATATTCGGTTATATAAAGAGATTTTTCCTAGTGCTTCGATTGGGAAGAGTGCAGTGAAAATTAGATTAAAGAAAATAAAAAGAAGCAGCGTTTTCACGATAATATTCCGTATGAATAATAAAGGCTCTTTTTTATCTTTAAATATACTTTCCATAAAATTACTTCCGATTAGTTCAGTCTTTATCCTACTTAATAAAAACTTTATTTTATCTGGAACAAGATATGAATAACACGATTGGATAGCTCGAAATCTGGGAGCGCGAACCATACCCAACCCAGGGTAACAAATCCAAAGGTCAGCAACCAAGATGAGAAGGCGAAGAGTTGTTTTTGGATATTTGTTTGATTAATAAAGATTGTTTTCGTTTTTGTCCAATCTTGCCAGCGATTATGGATAAAAAGCCCTAATCCGTGCCAGATTCCCCAGATGAGAAAATTCCAGGTTATTCCATGCCACAAACCGATGAATGCCATTGTACTGAGCTGACCGATAACAATAATGCTCCACACAGGCATGTTTTTTGCTTTCATTCGTAAGGAGCGGGTTATAGGAAAAAAATAATAAGCTCTTAACCATTGTGCCAAGGTGATGTGCCAACTATTCCAAAATTCAGTGAGGTTCTTTTTGAAATACGGTCGATTGAAATTCTCTGGTAATCTAAAATCCATCAATCTTCCAATTCCAATCGCAATATCTGTATAGCTTGAAAAGTCAAGGAAAATGCGGAAGGCATAACCTAATAATAATATCCACATCCAAAACGATGAAGATACCTGAGATGCATTTTGTTCGTTCAAAGCAAATAATGCTAAAGTATCTGCTAGAACGAATTTCTTGAAGATGCCTATGATGATTCTTTGCGTGCCAGCGATTAGATTATCTTTCTTCTCGATCGTTTGTTGATCATTATCGTACTGTTTTTTAGATAAATCTTCCATAAATCGCTGAGAGCGATCAATTGGTCCAGCAGTAAAAGTTGGAAAGAATAAAGCGTATGTGACGAATTCAGCGAGCGTATAGGTTGGAAGTTTCCCCATTTGGAAATCTCGTAAGACGTGAATCAATCGAAAAGAAAGATAAGAGAAACCAAGCCAGGTTAGGTCAATTGGAAGAGCTAGCTCGGGACTTTGACCTGTTAAAGTTCTCAAAAAAACACTGCTATTTTGAGCGAGGATAGGTGATTTTTGAAAGATGAAAAGAATGAAGAAAAATAAGATCGCAAACGGCGCCCAAAAGCTTTTTTGAGGAAGGATGACAGGTGAGGATGCAAATAATAATCCGAGGCTAAATAATATAAAAATATGTTGGATTGCTGGTGGACGTGATGCAGTGATGCAACAAAGGGTATTGATATAACGTGTAATACCTATGAGGAGTATGATGCTGGTTATCCCCGCGAGTGTAACGAGGATCATCTTCTTGTTTAGCGCCTTCTTATTTTGAGTGATATTCCAGACGAAGATGGTTAAAATGATCGAGGTAGTCGGTAGCCAAAAATCAAGATTGCGAATAGGACTGGATATCTGCAACCAATAAATGGAGAGTATGCTGGTAGATAGTAAAAATCCAATCCTCCATTTCTTTGGTATGAACCATCCAGCGATCAATCCGGTGATACTTAAAATGAGGATATGTGTGAGTGTCACTTAAAAACCCTGGTAGATCCATTGTGGGGATTGATCGGAAGTCATGATGATTATTGCCAGAAGAATCAAGCAAAGGATGAGTGCGTATAGGTTCTCCTTTGAGATAACCTTAGATAAGAACTTCAAAAAAAGAGGTTTTTTCATTCTCCATGATATCCGCATACACGCCATTCACCGCCTTCTTCAATGACAACTAGAGGGCGTTCAGCAATGTCAATTTCTAATTTTTCAGCGCCATAACTTGCGATCAAATTTCCAGTACAGGACACGATGAAATCCTCATCTTTAGGTGTTTGTTGACAAGACAGATTGTCTAATGTTAATTCAACCGCTGCAAAGGAATCATACATCAATTTGGTGTCTGCTTCCCAATCAGAACAGGATAGATTGATCATTGCGTTTTCATCTTTTTTAACTAGCGCTTGATAATACTGTTCTGCTGCTTGGGCAGCTTCTGATGTTTGATCTATGCGACATCCTGAAATGATTATCAAGAACAATAATATTATGGAGACATTTATTGATAGTTTTTTTTGGATCATTTCACAATCTTTCCTTTCATAATCCTGGACAAAAAGCGGATGATTAATTCAGGATATTCTTGACAATATTCTGCGGCGCTTATTGTACCAAGAATGTCGACTATCGGAAATCTAAACCTTATTTCTGCCGTATATAGGTTCGTTTTCCATCTAGAAATCAGTTACAATAATAAAAATTTCCACTTATCAGGGAAGGAGGTTCGGATGATTTCGATATTTCAGGCAGTTTTGGGTTTTCTTCTATTGATATTAGGTCGGAAGTTGTATTGGCTTTTTGTTGGTGTGGTTGGATTTGTGTTGGGTGTTAGTCTGGGTATGGAAATATTTCCTGCTGAGTCTGATCTTGTTCTGATCATTGTTGCCGTAATTGCTGGCGTAATTGGTTCTATTCTGGCGAATGTTGCACAACGGATTGCAGTAGCTATTGCAGGTTTTTTTGTGGGTGGTTATTTAATACAGCATGTTGTTGTTGATTGGATGTCGATTTCCATGCCGGTTTCTGATATTTTTGTTTTCTTTATTGGGGGGATCCTAGGTATCATCCTGCTATTATTGTTATTCGATTGGTCTTTGATAATCCTTTCATCCATGTTTGGCGCATATTTGCTAATTAAAATCACAAACCTTGATAGTGTTCTCCAGCTTTTTGCCTTCGCGGCGCTATGTTTTGTTGGTATTATCATTCAGTCTCGAGAGATGCAGAATGCTTGATTCTTAATTTAGTTACTGTTCATTATCCAGCTCAAAATTACCTTTATTATCATTCGTACCACGATAACGGTTTTGGTTCCCAATCCCATTCCCGTTTCCATTTTCGGAACCTTTACCATTACCTTGCTTGCCTTGAAAATTATCACTTGTAGTTTCTTCAAGAAGTAAATCTTCTGTCGGTGTTATTGTTTCAGTGAAAGAGGGTTCGATATTCTCTGTGGATGGTTCTTCGATATCCAATTCATCGGTTTGATTTAAAAGTTTTTCTTCAGGGTTACTTTTATTAACCGGATCGATGACATTTGATTCTTCTATTAAAATATTGGAAGGTTCTAATTCAACCGCCATGACTTCATCGTTTTTTGATGAAGATGGTTCAATTCGTCCTGCCAGAGCATTATAAGTACTGGTAAGGGCGCCGCTAAGTAAAATGCCTGCTAATATTATGATCAAAATTTTCTTTTTCACTTGCTTCCTCCAAAAAACTATCTATTGCTAAATATAAATTAAACCTTTGAAGAATTGATGAAGTTTTTTCTAATAATCTATGAATTAATGGAAATTAAATTCATCATTCCTTCATAGGATGACCATAGGATATTCAAATATGATGGATATAATCTTCGCACAATAATGAAGAATAATAAAGTTGTTCAATTCATGAATAGCTAAGAATACAACTTTTGAGAAGTCATAATAAAAGGTGAGATGAATGGATAAAGATGGACTAATTGAAAAAAAAGACACCATATTTCATAGACTTTATGAATCATTCGCGCCCAAGGGGGTACCCAGTGATGAACGGGGAAGAATGCGCATGGTTATGGATACATTGGTTTTGCATTTACACCCAACGAAGGTGCCTGCGCGTACACTTCGATTTACATACACTTGGGGGTTAGGTGGTCTGTCCGGGATGTTGTTCATGCTGTTAGTGATCACTGGGATAATGCTGGAGATGAACTATACGCCCAGCCCGTCACAAGCGTATTTAGACATTCTAACACTTCGTACGAATATTTGGTTTGGTGATCTGATTCGTAATATGCACCACTGGTCGGCGAATTTAATGATTGTGGTTACTTTCTTGCATTTATTGCGGGTTTTCTTTACAGGAGGGCATCGTTTGCCACGCGCAACAAATTGGATCATTGGTTTAGCCATGTTCTTATTGGTCGTTGGGGCAAATTTTACGGGATACCTTCTTCCATGGGATCAATTAGCTTATTGGGCGATCACCGTGGGTACGAGTATAGTGACATATGTGCCGTTCATTGGAGAGTATCTTAGTCGTCTTATTTTAGGTGGCATCGAAGTGGGACCTTCAACCCTACTTAATTTTTATGCGCTCCATATCAGTCTCATTCCTGTGCTTATTGTGGTCTTAATGTCATATCATTTCTGGCGCGTTCGGAAGGATGGTGGATTGACGATACCCAAGAATTCCTATCAAATAGATGAACAAAAAATCGAGCGCGTTACTACTATCCCACACTTGGTTAGAAAGGAACTGGTTTACGCCTTGGTTTGGTTTGCAATTTTACTTGTATGGGCGATGTTTGTACCTGCCCCATTGGAGGAAATTGCGAACCCTGAGATAAGCCCAAATCCTGCTAAAGCGCCATGGTATTTCTTAGGTATCCAAGAATTATTATTACATTTCCATCCACTTTTTGGTGCAATCCTTATTCCCGCCATAGCAGTATTATTTTTATTTTTATTACCTTTCTATGATTTGGAAACGGAAAGCGTAGGCGTTTATTTTCGCTCCAAGAAAGGAAAAATATTGAGTCTTGTAGCAATCGGAATGAGCGCTGTATTGGTTCCCGCGTGGATCATCTTGGATGAATACGTTCTAAATTGGACCGCATGGTTGCCTGGATGGCCAACCATCATTTCTAATGGATTGATCCCATTGGCGTTTATTCTATTAGCTTTGATCGTGATTGATGATTTAGTTCATCGTAATTTTCATACCTCGTTTGAAGAACGAGTGCTGTTCATGTTTGTTTATTTATTGGTTGCTTTTATTATTCTTACGATCATAGGAATATTCTTCCGCGGACCAGGTATGGGGCTTTATCTGCCTTGGGAGATACCTGTAACGCATTAAGTAAGATTTTTTTGGAGTTGGTATATGATAAAAAAGAAAAAAGAACAATCTGAAATGAACCTAAATAATGTAAAGAAAGTTAACCGACGCGATATGTTAAAGGTTGTATGGACTGGTTTAGGAGCTATGGCTCTTATGGAGATGGGGATGGTTTCGGTGACATATACTCAACCACGGCTAGCAGAGGGGGAATTTGGTAGTGTTATAGAAGTCGGCGTTGTGGATGATTATCCGCCCGGTTCTGTCACCCATATTTCTAATGGACGCTTTTATTTATCCCGATTAGAAGATGGCGGTTTCTTAGCGATTTATCAACGATGCACCCATTTGGGGTGTAATGTCCCTTGGGAACAGACGGAAGAAAAATTTGTGTGCCCATGTCATAATTCACAGTTTACACCTAATGGTGATGTGTTGAATCCTCCGGCTCCGCGTGCGTTGGATCTATTCCCTATCCAAATTAACGATGGAATCATCAAGGTGGATACGGGTAACCCGATAACGAGACAAGCGTTTGATCCATCACAGGTGGTATACGCATGAAAAAGTTGAACTTATCCCCAAGAACAATTGAATACTCATTGGGTATTCTGGCGACAACTTTTATCGTTATAGGAATAATGTTCTATATTTTCCATGAACCCAAGCGAATTGTCTCGGCTCAAGAAGAACAATTAAAAAAAGATCTAGAAGAAGCCATGTATACTTACGCAGAAAATTGTTCATTATGTCATGGTTTGGCGGGTGAGGGAATTAGTTCGACCCCAGCGTTAGACTCAGACGCCTTGAACCAATCAGATCGAGATTCTCTCTTTAAGATTATATCTAGAGGATTATATGGTACAGCAATGGCAGCTTGGGATAAAGCTGATGGTGGACCTCTCAGTGAATATCAAATAAATGAATTGGTGACACTGATCCAATTTGGTGATTGGGAAAAAGCCAGAAATGTTGGAGTGAATTTGGGGATGGCGCCGCTGATACCCTTTTCTACAGAGCCAGATCCAAGCATTATGGAAGGATTGGTTAATTTCGAGGGTGGTGAGGAGTTGATGGAAGGTATTACTGTATATGCGCGTGAGTGTGTTTCTTGCCATGGCGCTGATGGTTCAGGGACAGCGCTCGCGCCAGCGCTTAACAATCCTTCTATTCGCGAGAAACTTCCTGAAGACCTTCAGCGGGCGATTTTGAAAGGCGTCCCTGGTACATTAATGGCGCCATGGGAAAATAGTCTAGAAGAGGATGATATATCCGCCCTCGTAACTTTGATCCAAAAATGGGATGAAGTGCCTAGCGGTGCGGTTCCCGAGCCAGATGTTCCAGTACCAGTAACGGAGGAAAGTCTGCAATTGGGCTCCGAACTATATGCTGCAAATTGTGCCAGCTGTCATGGACCCGATGGTCAAGGAAAACCTCGAGCGCCGGCATTGAATGTGAAGGGATTTCTTGAAGAGACTATTGATTCTGCCATCCAGCAGATTATTACGATGGGGATACCTGAAACCTCTATGCCCGCATGGGGTGATCGGATGACCGAGGTAGAGATCCAAGCGATTGTTGGATATATTCGTGCCTGGGAACCAACTGCCCCCGAAGTTGCAGAACCAGCGCGAGGGGGAGGATCACCTTGGTGGCAGTCGGGTGGTACAAAAGGCAACTCAGGGAAAGGTGGTGGTGGACCCCCTTGGATGGATAATACAGATTCGAAATAAGTGACTATTACGCTGATCTTTTTGCGTAATCTGAGCATTAGAACAAGCAGCGAGGTATATTCTTGACGAAACTCGCTGCTTTCGATTATGCTAAAACCATTCTATGATTATTGTACTGATCGCTTGATATTTATCTACAAAAAAAAGACGTTTGAATAATTTTGCTATTGCAGTTAAATTTTAAAAATTAGTGT
>Ga0172370_10005089_pt1 | contig 17145 bp, 9 predicted proteins | sample LakKiv5m_FD_114538 | JGI IMG/M metagenome (GOLD analysis project Ga0172370, IMG submission 114538) | Freshwater microbial communities from Kabuno Bay, South-Kivu, Congo - kab_022012_11.5m | ecosystem: Environmental > Aquatic > Freshwater > Lake | place: Democratic Republic of the Congo...
CGGAATCAAGTTTTAACTATTTGAAAACACTGGATTCCCGCTTTCGCGGGAATGACATGGTTGGATTTTTCACTATATTTGTAGCGTTGCTGAACTGAGTGCATAACCTTTAAAAATATTACTAACCTTAAAAGTCAGTACATTTAGCTTTGAGCTTTAAGCTGTGAGCTATGAGCTGTGAGCTGTGAGCTATGAGCTGTGAGCTGTGAGCTGTGAGCTGTGAGCTGTGAGCTTTTATGTTTGTATTTCACTATTCCCTATTCGCTAAATCACTTTTTTCTGCTTCGCCCAATCGGAAAATTCTTTCATTAGTAAAAACACTCCTTCGGTCTTATTCAAACCTTCTTTCTTCGCAGCAATATGCTTCGCGATTTTATCCACATCCAACACCTCATCCGGCGGAAAAGCGGAGAATACCGCCCGCAATTCTTCATTATCCCCAACTGACTTCATTAAATTTTCCACCCGATTCGGACTATCCGCCGCCGCAATATTTTCTACCGGGATTTCCGTTGCCGATTGCTGAATCTCCGGCTCAATTCCCATCGCGATTTTCAGCATTTCCTGCATCCGGTGGAAATATGTATGTTCCCGTAATATTCGTTTCCGCCCCGCTTCCGCCATCTGTTTTCTGGCTTCAGGATTCCGCAAATAGTAGTCTTTTTGTTTCAGGAAATCTTCATAACCTTGGAAAACCGCGATTTCCTTGCCGATTTCAAAACAATTCCCTAATTCCGCCCGCATATCGCACAATTGAAATGCCCCGCAAGCCGCAATTTCGAAAGTCCGGGGATTGACAAAATCTCCTTTCGGATTGATTCCTCCCATTTCCATCCAGGAATGCAGATTGATGTTAATATCAGATGCGTTGAAAATCTTTACACTTTCTTCGGTGGGAATTCTCTCCCCGTTCCGTTGTAATACCGCCTGCAATTCCATCACGGAATCCCATTCCACACCCCATAGCTTGAAATTTTCCCCAGTCAATCCCCGGAAAAAAGTCTTGCGGTTAGGATACCCCGCTCCGACAAACGACAAGGCGCTGCCGAATTCCCGTTTTTCCTCCGCGCTTAACTGCAATGGTCGATGTATCTCCGGCTCCGCCGCCATCGGCAGATAATAATGATCGACCTTCATCGCATCCAAAATCTGCGCAAATTCCCCCCGCTGAATCACAAAGAAATAATCGTATAACTGCGCATAATTCCGCCAATAAGTCAACACCTGATAATCTTCCACAAACCAATAAGCCGTCGGTATCCCCGCCGCTTTAAAATCCGCCAAAGACTGACGGGTGAACGGCGACTGCGCCACGCCGAAAACTATGTCCGGCTTGAACTCCATCGCCTTGGTAAAAACCGCCTGCCCGATAAAAACCGTATACTGCGATTTGAGTTTAGTCTGACTATCGGGATTGGCAGTAATTTCTTCTATCGACTTGAAAACTGGATAAAAGGTCGTGCAGTCGAAATATTCCACCGTATGCCCCAAAGCTTCCAAAGCTTTCTTACAATATCCCGCCACCGGTAATGACCCTCCGTAAAGCGGACTGGGGAGGAAAATCCGCAGTCTGCGGGAAGTTTTAGCCTTCGACCTCTCTGCCTTTGGTAAGGAAAATCCTGCCCGTTCTGCAACCGCTTTCTCCGCTTCAAGATTCACTTGACCGCGGTATTGGGGATTAAGATAAAATTCCTGATGCAGCTTTATCGAAGGCGGGTGATCGATATGCGTAATACCGGTAAATAATCCTCGCTTTCCTAAAAATTCAGAAAAAGCGCCTTGTTCTGCCGGAGTATAAAAAGCCGCGTCGGCGATAACCGCTGTCAAATCCCGGTTTTCCAGCGCCAATCTTAGGATGACCAAATCCGCTTCCATTACTAATAAAGCTAATCCCCGGCTGACCAAAATTTCCGCCAAATATCCCAATCCGAAGCCTTTTAGAACCACTGCTCCTCGGAGCGTAATGTCCAAAGTGGAGGCCAGTTTTTCCGCTTCTTTCACCGGATCGTACATACTATGTAAAGCGATTCCCCCGACCTTCAGAGAAAGTTGACCGCTTTTCGACGGTACCGTCTGATACTGCGGCTCCACGGATACTCTGCGCAAAGCCTCTGCTAATTCCGGCTGTTTTTTTGCCAGCGCCGCTAAATTTTTTTCAAGAAATATCATTGTTTAACCTTTATACTGAAAATAACCTTGAACAGACTAAAGTCTGTTCTCCCATATATGGGAGGTCGGACTTTAGTCCGACACCTTATACCGTAACACTGTGCTGCAGAGTCCCCGCACTCTGCAGCAATTTTTCGTTGTGTCAATTCTTCGCACCTGACACCACTCCGTATTACTATCTTTTTCTTGCTGTTTGCTGCTTGCTGTTTGCTGCTTGCTGCTTGCTGCTGTTACTTGCCACTTGTTACTTGACACTTGATACTTGCTTTTTCCAATTCGTCCAGCATCTTCCGGGCGATGCGGGATGACGGCTGCAAATCCAGACATTTTGTTAGCTGCTGTCTGGCTCTGCCGCTGTCGCCCAACTTCAGATAGACTCTCGCCATATCGATATATAATTTCGCCGGGTTTTCCAATAGTTTTACGGAAAACTTATATTCTTCCAACGCTCTTTCACCTAATCCCTGATGTTCATAACATCGCCCCAGATAATAATGCCCCCAGCCGTTGATTTTATCCACCGAAACCGGTATACCCTTGACCTGTAAATCCAACTGAAAGAACATCTCCATTTCCCGCCGGCATTCCGCGTACAACTGTTCTTCAAAAAACAGCACCGCTAAATGATAATGCGCTAAAGCCGAATCCGGAATGACGGCAATTAAATTCTGCATCAGCTTGATGGCCGTATTATAATCGCCGCTCAGTTGAAAATTCTTCGCCAATAGAATCATCGAATGTTCCACTATCTCGGGATTTTCCGCCATAGCTTTAGCGGAAAAAGCCGCTTTTTGCAGATGTTCCACCGCCCGGAAATCCTGCCCCAAATTCATCCGGCACCTCGCCGCATGATAATGCAGATAATAATCCTCAGGCTCCTCAATCAACCCCGCTTCGATTATCTGCAGATTCCGGTAGGCTTTTTTCTGCAAAGCTTCCGGCGTATCGTAACCTTGATGATAAATTGTCAACGGCGCCTGATGAAAAACATACTTTTTCGCATCCGCAGTTATCTGTTCGTGAATCGCGCCCTGAAACTTTAGTTCCGGCCGGTGCGGAAAAATCCGCTTCTGCCAGCAGACATCGCTTTTCCGGGCGTTTTCGATCTTCACATAAAAAATCGCATTCTCACATCGAGATAAAGTCTTCCTGAAATCAGCTAATTCTTTTGTATCGATTCTGTCGTCTCCGTCGAGGTAAATCACATATTTGCATCTGACCTTTTCTAAAGTGCGGTTGCGGGCGGCGGCGAAATCGTTAGTCCAAGGCACATTGAAAACATCCGCCCCAAAGCGCCGAGCTGTCTCCATACTGCCATCACTTGATCCCGTATCTCCGATGATGATTTGATCCACCGCATTTTTTACCGCAGGCAGCAATTCCTTTAAATTCTCAGCTTCATTCTTCACTATCATACATAGCGCCAGCAGTTTTTCACCTGCTTTCCCGCTCGCTTTTTTCCCTAAATTCTCATAAGCCCCCTTCTTCGCCGCCTCCATCTTTTCCGCCGGAATGCTGTAAGCAATATTTCCATAAGCCTGAACCGCGGCGTCCGGCGCGGCATTTTCTATCAGCAAATCCCCAACTGCTTCCCAATACCGGCGGTCTATCTGAGCCGCCCGGCGGAAATGTTCCAGCGCCGACCAGTAAGGCATGGGGAAATGCAGCTTCATCAATCCCGCTTCCAGCGCCTCCCCCTTAGCCCCTAAAACCTGCCCCCAGAAGAAATGAAATTCCCCCGTGTCGAATCTTAAATGATCGTCATTATGCAGTTCTATCCCTCCAATCTCCGCCGCCTTGCTTAAATACTGTTTCGCGGATGTATTATCATCGGAATTAGCTAAAACTATCCCGGCGTACAAATACGGCCTGAAATCATCCCCGCTTAATCTTCCCGCTTCCGCAAAATATTTCACCGCCCTTCCCGCATTCCCCAGCATAACCTCCAACCGTCCATGGGCAATTAAAGCCGCCGCAGTAGGATGAATTTGCGCCGAGCTTTCCAGTAATTCCCCCGCTTTCCGCAAAGTTTCAGGTCTTTTCTCCCCCCATTTCAATCCCCACTCCAGCATAGCGCGCCCAAACGCTGATTGTTTGTCTTGCTCCGCCTGAATACCTGTAAAATCTGTTTTTTGTATTATTTCTATTAAAGTCTGTGCGCGCCGGTAAAAATTATGCTTATCCGCGATTTCCTTAGCTCCGTTTAAAGCTATATTTTCTCTTTCACCTTCATTATTTAAGTAATAATCGATTTTATCCAATAAATCATCCGCAGTATATGTAATCAGATGTTTATCCGTTTTAAAAATATCGCCTAATCCCGGCGCATTATTCTCCGTCAACACCGCGCTCCCCGAAGCCATCGCTTCGAACAATCTCAAGTTCAATGCAGGAAACAAATTTTCATTCAAAACTAACCGGCTGCGGTTATATACTTCCGAGGTTTCTACTGCATTCAACCGGGGATTGCCGTCGAAAATGCGTAGATTATAATGTGCACCAATCGCTTTTAAAATATTCTCCCGTTTGCCCCGCGTCGCCGGATTCCGCCCGCCTACAAATGTAATTTCGTATTCCCTGCTCAGTCCCCTCATCTTATAGATTTTCCCGTCCGCCGCCAAAGGAAACCATAATGAATTATATCCTTTCTCTTTTAAAATCGCCGCCTCCGGTCTTTGATCGAACAAAGCCGTTTCCGCCATTTCCGCCAGCGGGAACTGCCAAAACCGGTTGATCGGCGCATCGAGAAAAAACACCGTTAAGGGAATCTGACATTTTTCCAATCCCCAAGGCAATTCCCTTTCCACGGAATCCATAAATATTATCACTTCCGGTTCGAAAGGGATCATGTTCAAAATATTGTCTATTTCATACTTATCCGGCGGCAGCGCGATATTGCATTCCGGACTGGTCCCCGCGCATACCACCTGATGCCCCAATTCCCGTAATTCTTCCTTCAGATAAGGGTAATTCAGCATCAAAATCTTCATAGCGCCGCCGTCTGCCATTTTTGCTCGAACTTCGCCCGGTTTTCCTGCAAGATATTCTGATAATCGATATGATTTTCCAAAAATGACTGCGAACCGAAATGATAGAGAAATACTTCATTCGCCACTAATAGTTTAAATCCCGCGGCTATTGCCCGCTTGCAAAAATCCTCATCTTCATAATTACCCAGGCCGAACCGTTCATCCAATCCCCCGATTCTTTCAATAACTTTCAGGTCGATAAGCAGCGCAAAACCGCTTAAATAATCCACTTCCCGGAATTGCCGCGGCGCAATATTCTTGATCTTCGCCGCAAAATTATTCATCTCTTCAGCGCTGTTCAAAGCCGGCGCTTTAATCTGCTGATACCCCGCCGCATCGTTGGAACGAGGCCCAATTAATCCCGCCGCCTGGTAAGCGAAAAATCCCTGAAACATCCGGGAAAGCCAATATTCCGTCACCAGCACATCGTTATTCAATAACAACACATACGGCGTCTGAGATACCTTAATCCCTTGATTGCACGCCGCCGGAAAACCGCGGTTCACCGAATTTTCAATCAGTTTTATCCCTGGCTGATTCTGTAAATATTCCCGCGTTCCATCTGTTGAACCATTATCAACTACAATTATCTCATAAGGATGAATCGTATTTCGCCGGATGCTGTCCAAACATAACTTAGTGAATTTTAGTCCGTTGAACACCGGAATGACTATCGACACCATATCCTTTTCCGCATCTGCTTTCGGCTGAAACCAATCGATCCCCCAGATTTTCCGGGAATTAAAATCCCCGGAAGCTCGTTTTATCTTGTTCTGCAACACGCACGCTGACAAATTATTCCACCTTTCGCTTTCGGTTTCACCCTCATAACTGGTATGCCCTTTATGATATATAAAAGTATCCAAAGCGACTACCAGCTCGTACCCTCGGGATTTCAAGCGGTGGGAATATTCCAAATCCTCGCTGCCCAACAGCAAATCGTCATCGAACATTCCAATTGCATTAATCACTTTCCGCGGCACCATTAAGCAAAATCCGATCAGCATCTTCGCTTCCGCCGACTGCCGGGAATAATAGTGTTCCAATCCCCGGGTTATATCCGCCGGAGTTTTTATGTTTTGCTCAGCATAATATAATTCATATTTCTGAATCCCCGCTACATAATTGGATAATGGTCCCACCGCTCCCGCCCCGGTCTTTTCCAAATGCGCAGATAATTTACTCAGCCATTTCGGCGTCGCCATCGTATCCGGATTCATAAACACCAGATACTTTCCCTTCGCCGCGGAAATTCCCATATTGGCGGCGCGGGCATAACCCGCATTGTAATGATTCCTGACAACCGTAACATCGCCTTCCAAAGCCTTGAATATCTGTTCCGAGCCGTCGTCGGAAGCGTTATCCACAATGATAACTTCATATTCCGCTTCACCGGAAGATTCCACTATCGAATTCAGACATCCCGGCAAATCCGCCGCGGAATTGTGTGTCACGATAATGATGGAATAAATTACTCCCGCTTCTTTTTCGTTCTGTGTCATGCTTCAGTTGATTTTATAAAGTAAATCACTTTACTTGTTTATAATCCCCAATTGCGTCATTGCGAAAGGCTGAAAGCCTTGAAGCAATCCCCTGTGAAAAACGGTGGTGTCAGACGCCCCCGCCTGAATAGTCGTCAGTGGTCAGTCGTTAGTAAAAGCAGTGGTCAAGTCGGCAAGTGTTCAAGTATTCAAGTGAAAAGCAAAAATCCCGTGCTGCAGAATCCCTTTACTCTGCAGCATTACACCTCGCAACTCGCATCTTGCAGCGTATCTTCGGGCTTCGTTGTGCCGCCCCGGCGGCATGTGGGTCTATCTTGTAAATCCTGTCAAATTTATAAATTACCACCGTTAAGTGGCTCCATCCCCATCTCCCGTAAAATCCCCATCCCCCGGCGGAATTCCTCCGCCGCTTTCAAACCTCCTTCATCGGCGCGGCTCAAATAATAATGATGCGCCAATGGGATATATTCCTGTTTCATTCCTAAAATATTCACCGCTTTTTCCACTGCCGGAATATCCCGCCAATTACCTCTGCATTCGGCGTCTTCCGCCGGAATATCTCCCCTTAAAAGTCTCAGCCATAATTTCCGGTAAAAATGCCCTTTGTCTTCATCGCTGCCGGAAATGAGTTCATAATTTTGTCCCATTTCATCGATTCCCGCGCGGAAAACCGATACCCCCTCCCTTCCCGGCATTGCTTCTAAATTACTGTCCGATAAAATCCGCACCGCCGCTTCCGCCGCTAATTTCGGGGAAATCGCCTGCCGGCAATGCAAATCGGTGCAAGCCGGATGGTCTTCCTCGCAAGGCGCACATTCCGGCTCCGCCTGCAATATCAAATGCCCGCTGCCCAAAGGCCCGGTCTCAAATACCATCGCCGAAATAAAGTATAGTCCGACCGTCTTAGTCCCCGCCGCCGCCGCCAACTGCAAAGGCCCCGAATCGCTGGAAATCACTACATCCGACGCAGCTAACACTCCGGCTAATTGGTCGACATCCGTTTTTAAAGTTAAATCGACACTTGAAGTTTTATTTGACAAAAAATTAAAGAAATCTTCACTTTCATTTTTATCTGTCCCCACAATAATTAAACCGCAGTCCAGTTTTTTTCTAATATTGTTCACCATATAGGCAAAATTTTCCGCTCCCCATTTGCGGATTTCCGCGCCCGCCCCCAAATGCAATGTCACTATATGCTTACCTCCCGCTTCCTTTAACGGCTTTATCACCGCTTTTGCAAATTCTTTGCCGTATTCCTTCACTCTATAAAGCGGAAATACCGGTGCAGTCGGCTTTTCCGCCGCTAAACGAAAAATCTCCGCCAGATGAACTCTGGCGTATCTGCGATTATGGCTTTGATTGAAAAGTACCCGGAACACCGGCGAACATCTAATCGAGGTAATCCCGTTTCCTGGCAGAAATCCCACAATTATTTCGCGCCTAATTTGCGCAAGAACCGCAAAATTCAATATCGAGTGATTCAGGTTATATACGATATCGAACTGTTCCTGCCGTAAAAGCGACAAAGCCGCTTCCACCGATTTGAATCCGTTAGGTAAATCGCTCTCATTAATCGTATGAGCCAGCTGGGAAAAATCGATGGATAGTATCCGGTCGGCGGGAACAGAATAACGCGCGGCTGAAGCCAGCCTCCGGTCGACTAATAATGTCAAATTATTAGCCGCATCAGCTTTGATCGACTGCAGTAAAGGAATCGTTTGTATCAAATCCCCTAAACGCGCCAGCTGTATGACTAAAACTCTGACCAAATTCCTTTCCCTGTAATTTTAAAAGTCTGCAAGTCGACAAGTCTGCAAGTCTGCAAGTCGAAAGAAGTAGCAAGTTGCAAGTTACAAGTGAAAAACAACTGCTTCAAACATCAAAGTCCCTGCACTCTGCAGTATTATACCAATTCCAAATAATATTTTACGATTGTAGGGACAGAACAGTGACCCTGTCCCAAAACGCCCGCAAAGCGTCATACTGGCGAAAGCCAGTATCCATAATTTCATAGTTATCAAACATCTGGATTCCCGCTTGCGCGGGAATGACAAGGTCAGACGGTATTCTGGGACAGCCTGAGTGTTCTGTCCCTGCCAAACATGCGAAAAGACTTTTTAGAATTGGCATACTTGTTACTGGCTACTTGTTACTTTTTTCCAACTCCTGAAGTAGATTCAACGCCGCCTCATTTTCCGGTTCAAATAATAAGATCTTTCTGGCGGTGGATAACGCCTCATCAACACGACCGGTTTTATACAAAATCCCCGCCAAAGTAAACAGCACTTCCACATTTGCCGGATGCAGCGAAGAAAAATCCGCTAAATATTTCGCCGTTTCATTCAATCTCCGGCATTGATGTCCGGACCTGATTAACACCAGCATCGCCTGCTGATTCTCAATCCGCAAATCCAAAGCCCGTTTAGCTTCGTCGAAAGCCCGGTCGAAATCGCCTTCCTCCATCTTGATTACCGCTAATCCCAAATGCGCCTTGTCCGAAGTATTTTTCTTCTCCAGCGCTTTGCGGTAATATTGTTCCGCCACCGCATAATTCTTCTTCATCAATTCCACCGAACCCAATCCCAAATACGGTTTTTCCGAAGCCCGGTCCAATATATGAGATTTTTGATAGCATCTTTCCGCTTCATCCAGTTTCCCCTGCTTCAACAAACAATGCCCCTTCAATCTGTTGAAATCGAATTCGAACGAACCATTGACTCCCGGCAATTCCCTCAATAATTGCAGAGAAGTCATCGCTTCCTCCAATTGGTTGACTTTTTCCAGCGCTTCCGCTAAAGCTATCAAATTTTCTCCGGTCGGTTGTAAATCCGCTGCCTGCTTTAAATACTCCTTCGCCTGAGAAAAATCTTCCCTTTGCATATATACTTTACCTAAACCAAACAACGCTTGATCATCATGGGGATTTTTCAGCAAAATCGCTTTAAAAATAATTTCCGCTTCATTTATAATATCTTTCTTCAACAACTCGAACGCTTCTTCCATCTCGCTCATTTCCTCGAAAACCGCGCCTTCTTTCAGTTTGGAATTTGTGGCAGGCGCTTTCGCTTCCTTATCCTTCTTGATTAAATTCAATCTTGTTAAATACGCCTCAGCTTCCGGCGCTTTGCGGAAAGAAAGCAATTCCCCGGCGCTGGCTAATACTTCCGGATGATCGGGGTGTATCGTCAACGCCTGATTATAGGCCTGCAACGCTTCATCGATTTTACCGGCAGATTTATAAGCGTCACCTTCCAGCTTGTATTTCTTCAATTCCCGGTGTTCGGCCCTAACTTTCCGATATAATTCCAGCGTGGTTTCCGCCGTATTGTTCCAGGTGAACTGTTTGACAAAGTCCTTCAATCCCGGTTTGACTGCATCGTTCATTGCCTGCATCACTGCCCGGCGGATGCTTTCCGCATCGTCCGGTTCGCAGTAATAAGCGTAATCCCCTAAATAATCTTCGATCGTCCCCCAGGGCGAAGCCACCACATTGCAATCGTAATGCGCCGCTTCCACCGACACCATCCCCGGCAATTCGTACCACGAGGGTAAAGCGTGAACCTTCGCCGCCTTATACGCCGATACCAGCATCTCCTCCGATAACCGCCCTAAGAAAACCGTCTTCCCGCGCCGTTTGAACCGCCGGCACAATTCCGCATACGGTTCCTGGTAAGTAAATCCGCCAGTGGCGAACACTACTGGGATGTCCTCATCTTCCAGCGCTTTCAACATCATCAACTGGTTTTTCCGCGTTTCCAACCTGGCAACGCATAAAACAAAATCCTTCAATCCCGTTTCTTTGATGAATAAATCCGAGCTTACTTCCTTTTCCAAAATATCGCAGCCCAGATACACCGGGACTATATTCCGGGCAAAATTATAATCCGCTTTGATGCGGTCGGCTTCCCGCGCGCCGCTGGGAGTTATCCCTCCCGCTAATCTTACGCTATAACTGTTATCCGGGCGGCGATGCGGCTTCAACCGCCTAAACGAGGCCGCCTGCTCTTCAAACCATTCCTTCGGCTGACGGCGGCCGATATATTCCTGAAAGATATGCAAAGTCTTCGCCGACTGATTTAAAAACCTCGGCCAATCTTCATACATCGGGGTGATGATGAAAGGTTTATTCTGCCGGAAAGCGTTATCCGCATATAATTTCACCATTTCCGGTAAAACGAAATTATATATATGCACCACATCGTATCCCGACAAATCCCCCATCTTAAAATTGAAATCCACTTCCGCGCCCAGTTTCTCCAATTCCCGCTTCAAACTCTGCATCACCACCGTATCGCCCCCCGGCGCTTCCAAAGCATTGGGACGGTTCTGCATCGCTATTCTGATTTTACCGATTTTATTTTTAATGACTATCGGCGTCAGTTTGACTTCATTAGTTTTTTTAGGCAATATCTTCCTGCCCGCCAAAGTCTCCGCTGTTCTCAACGCCTGATGTTCCACCGTCCAATTATTTAAAACCTCTTCCCTGCCCTGCTTAGCGATTTTTTTTGCCGCCTCGTAATTCTCATATACATACCGCATCAATTCTATCGTATGTTCCAAAGACGGAATCCCCCAAGTCGTACCCAGATACTGCGCATCATCCATCACTTGGTCTTCATCCACTCGCTCCGTCCCCAAATTTTCAATTAAAAAGGAATTCCCCGGATGCATAAAATCCAGCTGCGCGCTGTAAGCCGTTCCGATCACCGGCAATCCCATGGCCATCGCTTCCATATAGGGCAATCCCCATCCTTCCCCCCGCGTCGGCAGCACAAACGCCTGGCATGCTTTATATAAGGACGGCATATATTGAGCCGCTATCGGTTCACTGATGACGGAAATGCGCGGTATTTTGCTCACATCCCGCCCCAATTCCTCGATATATTCCCGTATCACTGATTCCACTTCCCTTCCCGAACCCCGGTAAGAACGAATCACCAAAGCCACATCGTCATCCAGTTTGAATGTCTTCAAATAGGCTTTCAGCAATATATCCCACCCTTTGCGTTTAGTCCATTGAAAAATCGACAGGAAATTGAATCCCTTCACTCCGGGAATCTGCATCGGCGGCGTCTTATTCGGGTCAAAAAAATTTATATCCACTCCCAGCGGCGCTATCCTCAGTTTATCCTTTTCCACCCCGCTGTGAGCAAATGAATGATAGTTGAAATTGGACGGCACCCAAATCTCATCCATCAAATTGCACGCTTCCGCCCAGCCGTGCGGCAAATCCGCCGTTTCAAACATCGTATAACCGATGTATTTGCGGTAAGTCTCGCCGCGTCCTTTTCTATCCATAATCTTCTTATACACTTCATCCGTGGGACTGCAAGGTGGCAGCGCGGCGATGAAAATCCTGTCCGAAGCGTCCGCCTTCTTCAAACACAAATCCAGCACGCGCTTAGTCTGTTCCGGACCCACCTGAGATTTATAGCGGAAAACCGTTCCGTCTTTATCCGATAGATAAATATGTCCGTCGGTCCGAGGTTCATCAGCCTTGACTACCGACATTTCCGGCGCGCCGGCGAACCACATACTGTTAAGCTTGACATCCGTGCCCAGCTTATCCAATCCCAAAGCCATATTCCGCGTATGTAAAGCATACCCGGATTTATCCAGAAAAACTCCTTCCACCGTTACTTTAAGTTCTGAATAATCCTGTATCGTGTTTTCCGTCGGAGGGATTTCTTCGTGCGCAGGTTCCGGACGGTTTTCGCTGACTTCCGGAATGCTTTCTATCTTCGCCGTTTCCTGATATTGCTGTCCAAGTTCACCTGGTAAAGCCAAATTGATCACCGTACCTTCGAACTCCGCCAAAGCTTCCAATGGTTTAATCAAATCATCCTCTTTCTGGCCATAAAAAACAATTTCCGCCCCGATAGAAGCGAAATCGTCCTTCAAACGCCTCAGCGTCTTTTTACTTTCTTCCCCGCTAATGGGGTTGAGGATAATGGCGATCTTTTTCATATTCCGGCCGTAAATTTCTTGAAATTGATGTGCTGTCGATCCTCTGCGGTCGACAGCATACACCTAAAATACAAGCGATTAAAATCGATTTTTAAATGTCGACACCACCCTTTATCAACCATATCCTGTAGGGACAGAACACTGAGCCTGTCCCACAATTAATAAAAGCCCCGAAATCCGTCATTCCTGCGTAAGCGGGAATCTCTATGTCTATAATTTACAAATAACTGGATTCCCGCTTTCGCGGGAATGACAAGTTTGATGTGGTATTGACAGCATGAGTCGACAGCACACTTGAATATTGTAAGTGCAATAATAATAGCGTCATCTGGATTCTCGCTTTCGCGGGAATGACAAGTTTTATGTGGTATTGACAGCATGAGTCGACAGCACACTTGAATATTGTAAGTGCAATAATAATAGCGTCATCTGGATTCCCGCTTTCGCGGGAATGACAAGTTTTATGTGGTATTGACAGCATGAGTCGACAGCACACTTGAATATTGTAAGTGCAATAATAATAGCGTCATCTGGATTCCCGCTTACGCGGGAATGACAAGTTTGATGTGGTGTCGACAGCATAAGTCGACAGCACACTTGTTACTTGCCACTTGTTACTTGTTACTTGGCACTGTTTATACTTATAAATAATTGAGTAGACTCATCTGCAGCACATTTCCCGCCGCGGCCAAAGCTGCGTTGTAAGCCGCCTGTTCCTGTTCGAACAACATTGCCGCTTCCACCACATCCATATCTTCCCATTGAGCCTGGCTTTCCGTCAAATTGACTTCCGCCGCTTTCAATTGATCCAGACGCCGGTCGAAATAATTCACCCTCGCCCCAATTGTCGAACGCTGTAGACTCACCTGATCGATACCATTGGAAATATGGTCAATTTCCGCTCCGATCGCTTCATTATCGTTATTGATCAATCCGTCCCGCAAATTGATCAATCTTTGAAATAAATCACTTTCGGAACCCGCGCCGTCCGGCATAAATAAATTTCCCCCGCCGATATTGATAGTTTCCCGCAGACCGGGACCGATTTCCCGGTCGATTTGACCGTCGATCCCCGCAGCATTAGCCGTTACCGCTGTAATCATCTCATTACTGTCCCTTTCCGCTGTGAAAGGCGTTGTATCGTTATTATACCCGGCAAAAAGGTACTTCCCGGAAAATGAAGTGTTGGCGGACGATAACAATTCCTCCAGCAATTGATTTACTTCATTTGCCAGCACATCCCGGTCTTCCGCCGTCAAAGCGTCGTCGTCGCCCTGCACCGCTTTAGCGTAAGCTTCGTTCATCAGATTGCCTATTCCATCCAAAACTCCGTCGGTATAGGATAAATAAGTCAATCCGTCTTCAATGTTGCGCTGATGCTGTTGATTGCGGTCGATACGGTGCCGGAAATGCAAAGCGTTGCCTGTCCCTACCGGGTCGTCCGACGGAGTCTGAATCCGCTTCCCGGTGGACATCATATTCTGGTACTCGCTCATCTTTTCCGACCGCTTTTCCAATGTGAAAAGCGAATTATTTGTCCGTACCCAATCGGTTATCCGCATTATCGCCTCATTTTTCTAAGTTTATTCCGAACATAGTCTATAAGTCAATACAAGTGTTCAAGTGAGCAAGTGTTCAAGTGTTCAAGTGTTCAAGTGAAAAGCTGGAATCTCTCTTGCATTGCTTTGTTTTTCTCTGTGTCTTCTATGTCTTCTGTGGTGAACGCTTTATCTTTGCTTTTGTTTTTTGCTTTAAGCTTTAAGCTTTGAGCTTTGAGCTTTGAGCTTATCTTCCTATTTTCCCAAATTAATGATCGTATCCATCATCTCCGTCGCCGTAGTCACGATAGTCGCCGCCGCATTGTAAGCGCGCTGGAATTTAATCATCTCCGTCAATTCTTCGTCCAAAACCACTCCCTGCACCGACTGCCGCAGATTATTCAATTGGGTATTCACTGCATCGGATTGATTGTAATACATTTCCGCCGTCTGCCGCCGCGCGCCCAAATCGGCGATGGTCGAAGAATAATAATCGCCGATAGTTTCCTTTCCCTCATTCATTATCAATTGATCCGCCAAAGCGGCGATCTCCAAAGCGATGTTATTATCTCCCGGCGCGCCCGAAGCCCCCGCTGCGATAGCGTCGGTATCGGCAAGAATTGCCGCACTCAACGCGATATCCCCAGCGCCGGTAGTATTCTCATCGAAGAAATTCACTCCGGTGCCGCCGTTCAAATCATAGCCGGTTATATGCTCTTCATTGACCTTCTCTGCTATCGCTATCGCTAATTCATCCAACCTTTCCCGCATCTCTTCCGCATGGACATCCCGCGTCTGCTTTATCCCCGTCAGCTTCCCTTCAGTCAATTCCACTTCCCGATAGCTGTTTTCCCAAATCAAAGTATCGATATTTACTTCATTTCTGGAACTGACCGTCGTGCTCAAACGCATCATTTCCCGGTCCTGCACAAAAACATCGCCATTGATATAGATATTCACCGAACCATCCTGATTATCCGTGAATTTGATCTGAATAATCTGCGACATTTCATCCAATACCAAATCTCTTTCATCCCGCAAATCGTTAGCGTTCTGGCCGATAGATTCCGCCGTGCGGATTTTACCGTTCAAATCGGCTATCCGCACTCCTAATTCATTCAAGCGGTCGACCATCATGACAAATTCATCGTTAAGCTGCTTTTCCACCGCCTTAATGTCTTCATCGAAATTGTGAAAAGCGTCGGTCAAATGAGTAGTCCTCTCACGCAAAACCGTCCGCGCGGTCGTGCTGGAAGGATCGTTGGCTAAATCCGCCCAGGCGTCCCAGAATTCCGACATAGTATCGTTAAATCCGGCGTCGTTAGGTTCTAGGAAAATGCTCTCGATTTGGGCAAGTGAATCGTTTTCCCGATTCCATCTGCCCAAAGCCGAATTTTCGTTCCGCACCTGATTATCCAGCAGGAAATCCCGCGCCCGCGTTATCGACTGCACCTGCACCCCGGTGCCGATCTGACCGTAATTGAGGTTATCCGACGGCACCGACGCTTTCAATTCCGCCCGCTGACGGGAATAACCCTCGGTGTTGACATTGCTGATGTTATGACCGATGATCTGCAGCACATCCTGGTGAGTTATCAGCGCCCGTTTCCCGATTTCCAGAAATGAATTTAGACTTGGCATTGGTTTTTGACTTTGGACTTTAGTCCCCGCTTTCGCGGGGATGGACTTTAGTTAAATTAGCATTGGGCATTGGGCATTTTTCAATATTCTCTTGCCACTTGCTACTTGATACTTGATACTTGATACTTGGCGCTTGTTTTTAAGCTTGCCGATTCAACATCACGCCGGAATTTTCCGCCCCTTCCGCTTTCTTGCCGAATAAATTGTAATGTCCGGTGTCCCGGCAGAAATCCAGCATCTTTTTCAGCCGTTCTTCCCCCAATTCCATCATCCGCTTTAACACCATCGTATTCATCCTGGCGGAACTCTTAATCTTATCCCCCATTGGCTTCAGCGAACTGAGTAACCGGCTGCGCCGGGGAGTAAACTTGTTTCCATAGACTTGCTGCAGCAGCGTCATACTGATTTCTTCCGGCGAAACGCCTAATTCCTCCGCCAGCGGGATAATATATTCCATTCGCTTGGCGTCCAAATCGTTCAGCCGCGCCAGCGCCCGGTTTTGGGATTCCGTAATCTTGTTTAGGAATTCGATGTCGCCCTTGATCGCCGCCTCCTTTTGACGATACAAACTGTCAGCCAGAATTTCCAGTACTTCAGATTCCTGCTCGATTACTTCCATCAAGCGGTTGATATTCTCTTCCATTGTAGTACTCTCTTAATAGGAAATAATAGTTGATGGTTAATAGTTGATTGTGGATGGCTAAAACTTTTACTATCAAGCATTTATGGTGCCGGGAACCGCCGGCGGCCACTATTTATTATCCCGCCGGGGATCTGCTATGGGGGTCAGGCCTCCCGGTTTATCATCCAATGACCTATCCCTTAACTGTTCATACATCATTTCCGCCAGCCCCATTCGGCCGCTCTGAGAAATCTGCTTCGACACTTCTTCATCGAACATCCCGGTAAAAATTTCCTCTTCCTGAGAAGTGGGAATCAATCCGTCTTTCGGCACCGTCTTGCGCATTTCCTGCAATAATTGATTGACAAAAATCGCTTCGAAATCCTTGCAAGCTTGCAATAATTCCTTGTCATTCTGTGTTTCCGGTTTAACCAGTGGAATGTGCCCTTTCTTGATCAAAGCCATCGGCCCATTTTCCAGCGCCAATTTCCGGTAAACATCCTGCGGCTCTAATGGACTTATATTCATTTCCAATTTCTCCAAATGTTTGCTTTTGCTTTTATTAATCAGACCTTTTTATATTTTACATCGTGTTTAGTTCCACATCTGATAAAAAAGGCTGGATTCCCGCTTTCCAGTTTGTCCGAGAATGAGAAAAAACGCAATACATACCATTC
>Ga0172370_10005091_pt1 | contig 17143 bp, 11 predicted proteins | sample LakKiv5m_FD_114538 | JGI IMG/M metagenome (GOLD analysis project Ga0172370, IMG submission 114538) | Freshwater microbial communities from Kabuno Bay, South-Kivu, Congo - kab_022012_11.5m | ecosystem: Environmental > Aquatic > Freshwater > Lake | place: Democratic Republic of the Congo...
CAAACTGCAGGAACATGAGCAGGCATTTGTTTTTGGGGATATCATCCGAACGGTCTATGAAATGTTCGCCGAGTCCGACGAAACCTTGAATCTGCCTAAGAAAGTGCTCATCTTTGTCGATGAGTTGAACAAATATGCTCCGGCTGGCGTGAAGGACTCGCCGCTTATTGAGCAGATTCTCGACATCTCCGAGCGTGGACGTTCACTTGGCGTGATTTTGCTTTCGGCTCAACAGTTTTTAAGCACAGTTCATCCAAGAGTGACAGGTAACTCGGCCACTAAGATTCTCGGTCGGAGCACCTCGAGCGAGGTAATGCAAACGGATTATAGATTTCTTGATCAAGACCTGAAGCTATCTGTTACCAGATTATCCAAAGGTGAGTTGTTGGTGCAGCATGCAGTGTTTCGGCAGCCTGTAAAAATCGTCTTCCCCATGCCGGCGTACAAACAGGACTAAATAACAGAGCCGGACAGTCACTAAATTGTATTGAACGGGGAATTACAGGAAACCACCAAGATAATCATTTCGAATGGAGACGCGGAGGGTCTTGGGACGATTTGGCGTGGCGGTCCAAGACATAGAGGGAAATGTTCAGCTCGTACGCCCGCATTGAACCACCCAAAAGAAGGAATTTGCTTTCTTTCCCCTCAAAAGCAAAACGCCCCCGACACCCGATGTGTATTAGCCAGCTCACTGGGGATGAACGCATAATCCAACGAAAGGCCCATCAGTGACAAGCCGGCACCGACGGTAAAGTCCTTGTTGGCGTAACCGCCCCGTAAGGCTAAAACGTCAAAGAAGCGAATCTCGCCGCCCGTGTACAAATCTTGATAAAAACCAAACTCCTGATCTCCCGAAATAGTCACTCTTGTTCGGACGCTTCGAAAGAATTTTGAAGCGGCCAAGCCGGTGCGCAGGCTGGCTTGTATCTCATCCCGATGTTTGGATAGGGTGCTCCACACCATGGTGGTGCGGGAAAGATCGCGCGCTACCAAACCGATTCCCACCCAGGTATTCGGCTCTCCATGACTAACGGCTGAGCTTATGAACCGAAGCGACAAACCGGCATCGATTCCCTGGCCGGTGCCGCGATAGTCGTCCAATAAATGGCGGATGTATTTTCCGCTGACACTAAAGGCGATTTCCGCCGGAATTATGAGCTTGGAAAATCCCGTGCCGAGATAAAGATCGAAAAACTCCTTGCGTGCGAAAGAGAAGATCACCGCATCCTCGGTGTCGGCAAAATAGCCCAGCGCCTGTCCAGTGGAACGATATTCGGATCGGGTCATGCGGTCAAAGGCCGTCCCTTGCAGGGGAGCGTAACGGGGAATTTCATCGATGCCCAAACGAATCCAGCCGATGCTGACGGCCATGTGCTTGTCAAAGTTCAGCCCGACGCTTGCGGAATTGAATTGGGCGATGCCGCCAAACAGGGGGACATGATCGAAGTGAATCGAATAGCGGTTCGATTGGACGATTCCTGCCGGATTCCAGTAAAAAGCCGTGCCGTCGTTGGCAATAGCCGTATAGGCGCTGCCCATGGCCAAGGGTCGGGCGCCAACGCCGATGCGTAGAAAATCCGCCGCATAATCGCCGCCTTGTGCGATGGACGCCCAGAGCAGCAGGGCGAATGCCGCCGCTTGAAAAGCTCTGCTCAATTTCTTCCCAAATCTTGATTTAAAAAAATCCGCCACATCCACTCCCATCTATTCCAGCTTGGCCATCTTTTCGATGGTTTCTATCTTTTTGTCCCCGCGCTTGGCAGCAAATTTTAAAAAGTACACCCCGTTCGCCACCTGGTTGCCGTCCTCATCCGCGCCGTCCCATTCCTGCTCCATATAACCGGCAATGTCGAAAAACTCAAAGCTTCGCAAAAGCCGTCCGGAGACCGTGTAGATGCCCAGCTTGACCTCCTCCGCCTGTTCGGTTAGCGTAAAGGCGATGGTGGTCTCGGTGACAAACGGATTGGGGTGATTGGCGATGGAGGCCAGCTCGAATTGCCCGGAGACAGTGAAGGCGACTTCGACGCTCCCGACGTTGCTGTTGATGTCCGCTGCATTCACTTTGAGTCTATGCGAACCCGGCAATAGCGTTGGGGCATAAGTGACAATTACCCGCCGCTTCGATTCCGGTTCTTGGAATAAGCTATAGTCTGTTTCCGCTACTTGTGCGTCATCCAGGTGCAAGGTCACCGATGAGTTTCCTACATCCAAACCGCTGGCATCCTCGATGGCGGCAGTAAAGACCGGCTGCCTGCTGACAACATCTCCGTCTGCGAGATGTTGTCCCTCAATGCTGATTTGGATGACCGGCGCTTCCGCATCGCCATTTGCCATGAGCGCAAAACCTGTGTATTCCACCGGTAGACTGGCGGTGACAACCTCCTTGTCTCGCTGAATGGTGCTCGGCAAGCCTCGCCATGTGCCGGTCGAGGCGTTCCAAGCGTAAATGCGCAAAGCGTTTTGGCTGAGGAAGCGTAAGGTTGCAGAATCCGTGCGATCGTACATCATGGCCACAATAATAGGTTTGCTGAATCGGGTCGTGCTATCGGCGAATTGAATGTCATATAGAAACGGCTGCTTGTTGCCGCGGATTTGTATCGGCTCGAGGCCGGATTGTTCAGCCGCCTCTGAATGGGGCTTGTCCCATTTCTTGGAAAAAGTCAGCAAGGAGTTTTGTGCCAGTGCATTGGCCGGTATGGTGAGGTAGAGGTTCTTTTCCGGCGAGTACAACGGCCCGTTACTTCCTTGAGCTACGTTGGCAATCAACAGCGAGCGCGTGGAATAGTTGTTCTTCTCGTTGGATTCTGCCACCAGACTATCGACGTCTACACGAAAGCTCACTTGCTTGTCACCTGTAACCGTCCCCGTCCAGATGAAGGAGATGGTGGTATCCGTCGCAGCTCGCAAACCGGGCAGTACTGCTTTATCGCCGATCTGCTTCCGGTTGCCGCCATCGGCCTCGTCATAAGCGACGACGCTGAATGGTCCGGAATCGGTTCCGCCGGCGTTGGCGATCCCTACGGATAGCAGCGTTTGCGCCGTGCCGCCAATGCGAATGGTCTGTCCTTTGGCATACAAGTCCGGGCGGTAGGCGACCGAGTAGGAGAAAGCTTCATCGACATATTCGTTTCCGTTGCCACCTATGATGATGACGCGCAGGCTGACCTTGCTTCCTTCTTCCTTCTGGATCGGGCCGTCACTCTTCCAATTGCCGGATGAATTTTCCCGCATAGTAATCGCTTGCCAATTGGTATTGTTGCCGGACCATTCGAGGTGCATGGCTTGAATGCCGCCGATCGAGTAGAGGCTTTGCGCGTCCGTGCGGACGAGAACGTACACCGAATCCAGATGCCGGGGGATTTCCGGATCGAAGGACACTTGACTTATAATCGGGCGATTAACCACAAACTCGGCTTTCCCTTTGCCCTCATCCTGGCCGTTGGAGAAATAAGCTCGCACCGTGCCGGCGCCGCCGGTCTTGCCCCAGGCTTTTCGGAATTCAGAATTCATGGTAAACAAGTCGGAGGTAAAACTACCATTCTGCAAGGTTATCTGTTTGCTTATTAATAGTGAATCCGCCTCGTTAAAAACCGAGAGCGACACCACGCCGGCGGTGAAATTACGCACTTGGCCGGTGACCGATAATTGATCGCCGTTGGCGAGAGCCGATTTGGACAGTTGCAGGTCCACGATTTCCGGCGCGATGCGAACTTGCAGTGCCGGATCGCCCACCAGCACATAGTTTTTCACGTGATCCCAGTAGCTCTTCGTCTGGCCCACCATGTCGTATTTGGCCAGGGTGGTGATTTCGCCCATGGTGCGTGCTTGGCGATTAAACACGGCATCGAACAAGGCGTTGTTGAGGAAGAAATCACCTTGCAGCAAGGCTCGACCTGCAGAGCCAAAATGCGCCACAAAACCGCGGTCGGGTGAGCGCAGCAGTTCCTCACTCAGAGAAGGCGTTTCGGGATTGTCGAAATGGCCGATGAAGCAGGTCATGCTAAAGGCAACAGGATATTTGTCCTTGTTATGAAGTGTCTCGATGTCCTCCCGCAAAAACAGCTCCGAATCAAAATAGACGCCGCCGCCGCCATGACCGATAAAATTGACGATGCTTTGTCCGGAATTGACGTAGCGAGCCACGTCCTCGGTGCTGCCAAAGTGCCGCGACATGGGGTCGGTAGTCAGAAAATTAGTGACGACGCTTTTGGGAATGTAATGATCGTAAAGATACTGCGCGCTATTGTGAAAAAACTCATCCGTGCCGGTCAGCAAAAGTACGTTGCGGCTCCAGCCGTCCGTAATGGATTTTGATTCATAGTCGATGGTCTTTTTCACCATAATCTCGGCTTCTTCGGCTGTGTTGGCAGGGAATCGTCCCACATATAGATCAGGCAGTAAATCCTCCCCGCTCACGGCCGCAAAGTAATTGTCCGTGGCGGTCATGCCCCAGGAGCTGGTGTACTGCATCATAGCTGGGATGAATGTCAGGTGTTTGCGAACATGGGCAATCTGCTTATCCATTTCGTGGGTGGTGTCGCCGAGCAGCAGGACATATAAAGGTGATGGCTTGACCCAGTTTGCATAGGCATAACTCAGAAAAGCTCGGATCGCGCGGGGATCGTAGTGGCCAAAGCTGAACTCGTCATAAACGTCCTGAATGTCCACCACCCTGGCGCGCAGGCCTTGCATAGTACGAAAGTCTGCCAATTTCTGGGCCTGAGCCCAAAAATCTCGATGAGTGATGAACAGATAGTCAGCCCCATTGCTGGGATCGTGGAGGTCGGAAGGTGTGTCCTTCATGATATTCGGCACGGCTTTCAGCTTTTTTTCAGAGACAATGAAAAACTCTCCTGGCAGAGTCGAGCGATTCTTGAACGTGCAAGAATAGCTGGCAATATCTTTCGCGATAGCCAAATCGATGATGCGCCGGCCATCGTCGGTCAGTGCATAAATCTTTGGCGAAGCAAAGCCTTCTACGCGTAAGTTGCCGGAGAAGGTGGGCTTGGAGACGAATCGCAAAGAATCATCCTGAGCGATCAGCTCCTGATCGAAATCAACCTCGATCCAATTGAGCAATACCTGATCAATGTTGGCTCCCGGCAAGTCTCCCGGTAAAGATAGGGTGAGAATGTTGCTCTCCTGCAAAAGCTCGCCGGAAATGGGATTCGATTCGAGCTGAAAAGCTGTTTGGTTGTCCCAGATACCCTCGCCGATGGTCTGGCCGTTCAGCTTGACCACCAGATGATGGTTGGGTGAGGCAGGCGGGTGGGTTGATCCATGCAGACTGAGGCGAATGGTGATTTTGCCATCTTTCTTAGCGTGATCCAACGGAAGAGGAAACTTGTACTCTTCACCGAAGGACAGCACCTGCCAAAACCAGTGATCCAAATCTTCATCATTCACATACAGCAAGCGTTGATAGGTAGTGTCCAATTCCATGTGCACGGTTGTGGAGGCATCGGTGAGCAAGCTGTCCAGTTCCGAATCCAACGCACCGCTGACTTCGGCAAAACGGGAACCCACGCCGAATTCCCAGTCCAGCCAATAGACATTGGTGTCCGAGTACCAAGACAAGTAAGAGTTGTCGCCCGGATTGTGATGACCAATAAAAATGATCCGATCCTCTTCGTCAAAGGAGCCGTCTGCTTCGCCCTCGACGATGATCGGAACCGGTTTGCCGCGATTGCTGAGGGCGAGAGCAGCCGGAACAATGCTTTTGAGATCCGCTCCGGCTTTCTTGAGAGCCTTTCCATCGACAAAGCAAACGCCGTCTTCGCTGATCAAAAGCTTGAATCCGTTTCTACTGCTGGGACCTTCCACAGACTGAGTTAGTGGCGCTTGTTTTGGATTCACTCGCCAATTCTTGGCAGATTCATAATTGGCGATTTGACCTTTTAGCAAGGGATCGAAAAGCGTGTCCGCGGCTCTTTTGCCGAGGGCGTTACCGGAGGAAGAAGCTGAGATAGCATCCGGCTCCATCTCGATGCGCAATTGCAGCGAGCGGACGATTTGCGTCAGTTGGCTTGCCTGCGAGTATCGCACCGGATGCAGCTCGATTTGTACGATCCGCTGATCACGAACAAATCCGCAAACGCCCAACTGTGCCGTTTGCGCTGGATACCAGCCATCGCCAATGTTTTCGACCGGCACTAACGGATCATCCGAATCTTGCGCATTTCCGAATGCCGTCTTTTCGACCGGCGTAAGCTTGCCCAACGATTTTGTCAGAGAGCGTTCCTCAGTGACGATGAGGCGCGGCGTTCCCGAAGCTGGAATGCCTAACATCAGACTGGTAATCGGCAAGCGCGGCCATCCTTCCCGATCGGTAGTGGCGCAGCCGGGAATGGAGATCTCAGTCGACCAGACGCCGCTGATCTTCTTTTGCAGAATTTGTGCGGAATCGAAAGTAACGATGCAACGGATGGAGGCTTCGTTGCATTCTATCAAATCTAGCTTGTATCCTCGGTCGGGGAGAGCAAGAGATGGAATAGAAGAGAGGGTAAAGAGTAAAGCTATTGCGGATGTCAGTTGTTTCACAGGTATTCTGGCTCCTTTTGTACAAACTTGCATGGATTAGCCGCAAGGGGAGTTCGATGGGAAAAGCGAGTCAGAAATGCCAAGGGGATGAACGGTAGGAAGCGTCTAATCTTCGCTCTTGGTGGCCTCTAAAAGTTCTGTCACCATGTCGGCCAGTTTGGAAGCGAATTTATTAATTCGCTCGAGCAATTCGGTTTGATCTTCACTCAGGGACTTTTTTGTCTCCTCCGAGAAAATCGCCAAATAGCCCAACAGGCCTTGGGTCACAGACCTTATTTCATGACTTTGCTTTTGCATCGAGCGCTCGTGCGAATTCCCATGCAAAGGACCTTTTGGCAATCGCGATTGAGCATTGCCGTTTGCCAATTCCTTACCTCCGTTTGTGCGCGTGAAGCCGTACCTGTGTTGCCAGTCTTTCCCAACCGCTCCAGCGTTTCCCCAGGAGTCCACGAGAAGTGATCCATCAGGAATGCCTGTTGATTGGGGATCCTGCTAAAGAAAGCAGAGATTGATGCTCTTAAAATGCGGCCGCCATTCAGGCCGCCAATGTAGTCGAAGCTTTATTGGAAGTGGAGCTAAAAATTTGGCCAAGAGCGTTTTGAAATCCGGCGGTTCGGCAAAAGCCCAATAGGACAGCGAACCGTCGCCCTCCTTGACCGCATTTTTTCTATCAAGAATTCAAGGATCTGCAGTGAATGCTTGATCGATGCTGATCACCAAGTCCGATGACGCAGCAAGCCAGCTACCTTGCTGCTCTTGATTCTTTCAAACAAATAAACCATGGTGAATCCGGCGCCCATGATCAGAAAATGGTCGATGGGTAAGCGCAGGCGAACTTTGGCAATGAAGACTGCATGCAGGGCGGTGAAGAATGCCGCGTATGCGAGCAACAGGGCTATGTTTTTTCGTTGCCCTTGCGAAGCAAAAAAGTAGGCCAATAGCGACAGGAAAAGAATCGGGCCAAAGCTGAGTATGCCGATCCAGCGGACGGTGTTCGTCTGTTCGATGTAGCCCGGAGTCGTCGCGGAAGGAGCAAAGCTCCAAAAGTGCACGGCCTTTTTCAAAGAGAGAGAAATGAACTGCCAAGGATTTTGCCGGATGAATTTGCCTGCCTCGGTAATGTAAATCTGATCCTTATCCGCCTCAAAGAAGGATGCGTCGATGCGTCGCTCCATTTCCACAGGCATGGCAACGCTACTTCCGGTCAGTGATGTTGCCTGCGGATTGTTTCCTAACCACAAGTTCCGTCCGCCGTTGGTGGCTATGCCGGCATAATCCAAATCTCTGGTGTTGCGAAAAGTCCAGGGAGCGAGGATTAGGCACAGCGCGATCAAAAAGGGTAACAGCTTCACCGACGCTTTGAACAGGCGCCTGCGATTGTATATTGCGTGCCACAATGTGGCCGCTGCGGCCAACACTATCGCCGACGGCTGTGTCAATACAGCCACGCCAAAGAGGGCGCCGCCCGCCAGCATAAGTTTAGTGTTTTCTCCTTCACAACCAAGGACAAAGGCGTAGCTGGCGCTGACGAGCAAAAATGCGAACCAGGTAGTTGCTAAAACCGTACCAGGCATGAAAACAAAATAGGGGTAGATGCCTGCCAGAACAGCTGCGGTAATTCCTGCTTTTCGATTAAAGACATGCGCGGTTTGCAAAAAGATCAAGTAGATGGTCGCCGTGCTGAGCAAAACCTGAAAGAGGCGGATGGCCAATAGACTCTTGATGCCGACAAGTCCAAGAGCTGCCAGCAGCATCGGGTAGCCGACGGGACGGAAAGCCGTTGGATAGCCTTCGGTATTGGTGTAACCTTGCCCATTCACGATATGATGGGCCAGGGCCAGATAGTCTGCTTCATCTTCCCAATAGGTTTTGTTTTCCAAGGTCAAAATATAGCCGAACCGCAGGAGAAAGCCAAGCAGAATAACGACGGCTATGATGATATTCGGCTTTTTTATGCTAATCAACGGCCACATACTTGTAGATGCCTTTGCCAATGGTGCCCACATAGACAGTGGTTGGGGTTTCGCCGACCAGACAGATGCTCTTCATCTCCAAAGTGCTCAAGCCCTCGTTGCAGGCAGTCCAGGTATCGCCGCCATCCTTGCTGCGAAAGACGCCGCTGCCTTGCGTGGCCGCCCAAAGCTGATCCGGCCTTTTGGAGTCAACCGCTACGGCCACAACGTGCAATTCGCTCAATTGCGGGGCGATTTGTTGCCAAGCCGCGCCTCCATCAGTGGATTCGTACAAATCCACCCAGCCGGTGCTCATGTAAATTTGGCTAGAATTGACCGGACTGAGGGCAAAGCTGTTGGCGCTGGCGACCTCGCTGCCCGAGTTGAAAATTCCTTGGTTAGCCTGCACCCAGCTTGCGCCGTTGTCGGTGGACTTGAAGACCCCCTTATAACGCACGCCGATCAAGGCCAGGTTCGGATCGCTTGTCCCACTCGCAACGGTCAGTACGCTGCCATAATGGAACGAGCGGGTCCAGGTCAAGCCCTTATCCGCACTTTTGTACAGTCCGTTTTCGGTCGCCGCCCAAAGGGTACTTGGGTTTCCACTTGCCACATTTACGGCATAGATTCTCGGGTCCGGTCCAGCAGGCCAGGCGCTTTGCCAGTTTTGGCCGTAATCGCTGCTGCGAAAGAGGCCTTTTCCCCAGGTGCCGCAGAAAACCCAGTTGTTTTCTTGCGGATGTACTTTGATGGTCTTGATGTCCTGGCTGGTCAAACCGTTAGTGAGACGCGACCAAGCCTTGCCGCCGTCGGTGCTTTTAAACGCACCTTCCAATGTTCCGGCGTACAACGTGCTTGGTGCCGAGGGATCGGCAGCAATGGTCTGGACTGTCAGACTGCTCAGGCCGTTGTTCATGGGCGCCCAGCCATTCGCTTTATCATCCGGCTTGGCGGGATTTTTGGGAGAGCAGCTTAATAACAGCAGAATGCTACATGCTATTAAGGGATATATGTTCCGGAATTTTATCATTCGTTTCTTTCCTGAACTATTGGTCGATATACCTATATTCGAGACTGGGATGCTATTCAGGAGGAATTTCCATGGCCAGCGGGCCGCTCGATAAAGACGGAAATTGTTCTCCTCAGTCATGACGACCGATGGTGTCATACCGTAGGTATCTTCCCTGGTCTAAGGTTAGATCGCAAGTCAGGGATTCTTTCTTTGACTATGGAGGGTGCCTTTGGCATGACCAGCCTTATCCGCGTTTGCACAAGATGAACTATTGGTCTAACTTTGGTAGCTATCAAGGAGAAGCGTCTTATTTCCGTGCTAATCCTTTCAAGACAGCGAAGCATCTACGAATTAGAAGTCTCCATCCTGATTTTGAAAAGATTCTTGTAGAATGACAGACCGCCTTTTGGGTCACAGTTTGATCTTAAAGAAGTGTGCGCGGTCAAACGCTCGCCTCTTCCACCATCAATACTGCCGGTTCGCCAACAGCAGGTGCTTCTTTTTCACGCCAAGCGACACGCCCCAACTTTTCCGGAACAGCGCTGGCTAACGGAGCCGCCAATTTTGCGCCAATGATACGGAACTTTTTAATGGCCTCGATTGGTTGAATTGCAGAAGATTCTATAGCCGCTGTTGGCTTCTTTTCGGCAAAAGTGGCTTTTGCAAAAACGCGCTCGTAGGACGCCAGGAGCGACTTTTGAGTGTGTTTCCAAGCCAGCTCGTTCTGCACTCGCTGCACGCCGAATCTGCCCATCACTTTGCGACGCTCCGGGTCGTCCAGCAGCTCAACGATTTTTAGGGCAAAATCTTCCATATCATCGATCCTGGCATATAAAGCAGCTTGCTGAGCGGAATTGCGACTTTCCTTGAGATCAAAAGCTACAATGGGCTTGGCAAACGTCATGTACTCCATGATCTTATTCATGGTGGAACGATTCGCCCATTCCGACCAAGGATCGGGATCGACGCACACGTCGGCAGTGGATAAATAGCGGCACAACAACTCATCCGGGATGCGCCCGGTGAATTCGACATATTCCGCAAGGCCTATTTCCTCGCTTTGTGCTTTCAGCTTTGGCATTTCCGGGCCGCCGCCCATAATGACAAAGTGCACGTCATCGCGTCCCAGCTCCTCGTTCAAATACTTCGCAGAGGTCAGTAAATAATCCACACCGTCTTGGGGACACATTTCGCCCAGATAACAGACCAAATATTTTCGCCCCCTTTTCAAGGCTTTTTCGATAGGCATCGGCTTGAGCCGATTCAAGTCCGGTCCGGTGCGGACGATGATAACATCTTCGGGCCGCTTTCTCCCGCGCCTCAAAGCAATCTCTTTGTGCGATTCATTCATGGCCAAAACGACTTTCGCGGTTCGCATGGTTAGCTTTTCCAAACAAACCAGGCCTTTGTATAAGAATCTGTTGGTTTTCTCGTATTTGGCCATGAACATTTCCGGCGATAGATCATGGTGATCAAAGAGGAACGTCTTGCCGAACAGTTTGTAAATCGCCCCCAGCAGGAAATAGGTGTCCGGCGGATTGCAGGCGTGGATGACATCGAATCCTTCACGGAAAAACACTTTTATCGACAGAAACGCAGCCATTAGCCAGGCATAAACAAACTCGAACACATAGCCGAGAAAGCCGTGCGCCTCAAGGGGTATTCGGTAACGATAGATGGAAATATCATCGATGACAATGTGACCTTCCATGTACTCGCGGGACTTGGGGCAGATCACGGAGACTTTGTAGCCGTGATCACGCAAGGTTTGCGCCTCCAACCAAACCCTTCTGTCAAAAGGTACTGGAAGATTTTGTACGATGATAAGTACTTTACCAGAGTAGTCCTTCATAATCTACCTCTTTGAGATTTCCATTCTTGGCATTCTTTAGTCCGGTCAGATCAATGATTTTGTGGCCGTTCCTTAGCTCGCCCAAGACCGCTTCATGTTCTTCCGCCTTGTTGCCGACGACCACCACCTCGGATTTGGCCAGTACCTCTTGAATAGAGCCGCACATGAGCCTGGCAATGTGGGGAATTTCCCGTTCGATATAGTCCTTGTTGGAGCCAATCAGCCGCGCGATGGAAACGTTCTTGTCGAAGATGCTCACGTCATAGCCCTTGCCGATGAGCTGCTCCACCAGCGCCACTACCGGACTCTCGCGCAGGTCGTCGGTGCCGGCTTTGAAGCTGAGGCCAAGCACGCCGATGCGTTTCTTACCATTGTCTTTCACCTTCTCCAAGGTGAAGCGAATATGCTCCTCGTTGCTCTCCATCGCTGCTTTCATCAAAGGTACTTCCACGTCAGCTTGCTTGGCGCAATGGGTGATGGCCCGCAAATCTTTGGGCAGACAAGAGCCGCCGAAGGCGAAACCCGGTTTCAGATAGCAGGAGGACAGGTTCAGCTTTACGTCGCGGGTAAAGACATCCATGACTTTGCGACTGTCGATGCCAAAGACTTTGCACAAGCGGCCAATTTCATTGGCAAAGGTCACCTTAATGGCGTGGAAGGCATTGTCGGCATACTTGATCATGGAAGCTTCGTCGATGCTCAAACGGAAAAGCGGAGCTTCGATCTGCTCGTACAACTTTTCCAAAGTGTCACCGGAGGCCTTATCCAGCTCGCCGATGACCGTTTTCGGCGGATGATAAAAATCGTACACCGAGCTGCCTTCGCGTAGGAATTCTGGATTGACCGCAAAGCCAAAGTCATGTCCGGCAATTTTGCCCGAATGCCACTCCAGATTTGGAATGGCCACTTCCTCGGCTATTTGGGGCAGCATGGTGCTGCGAATGGCAATAATGGTAAATTCCTTTTTATTTTTGAGCGCGTCACCGATCTCGCCGCAAACCCGCTGGATGTGCTTGAAATCGATACTGCCGTTTCCATTACTGGGCGTTCCCACGCATACGAAAATAACGGTAGCATGGCGCACAGCCTCTTCCACGTTTTGCGTGGCGCGCAGCCGTCCGCTTGCTACCTGTCGCTTGATGATTTCTTCAATATCCTGTTCCACGATCGACGCGATGCCTTGGTTGATCATGTTTACCTTATCGGCGCTCACGTCGATACCGACGACGTTATGTCCCATCTGGGCAAAACAGGCAGCCGATACGCTGCCGACGTAACCCAATCCAAAGATGCTGATGTTCATGATGCTCCTCCTCCAGACGAGTGCGATTCAAGCCGCAAAGCCATTTACTTTCGATACCACGGCTTTGAATTTTCCTCGACCATTTCTGGGAATGGATGCCACGTTTTCTATTTCCAGAAGCATCTCTTCTCCCAGTCGCTGCTGTAATTTCTCCAAAATTTCTTGTCCGTCTTTGCGACGATAGTCCTTGTCGGCGACAATGCGCAATACCACTCGTTCTCTGTCGGGCTGATAAAGCTGCGCCTCCAATAGATGCTGGACGCCTTTGAAAATATGATCCAGTCGGCCCACCAGCTTGCCGCTCGGCGTAACGATATAGTCGTCTCTTCTTCCAATGATGCTCTTGATGACCGGATAAGCCCTGCCGCATGGGCATTGTTCATTTCCCGGTTTGACGATATCCCCTACGCGGTAGCGGATCAGAGGCATGGCGCGATTATTAAGCGAGGTGCCCACGACTTCAAAACAGCCGTCGCCGAGACGGTCGGTCTTGATGAACTCGACCAGGCTGTATTCGGGAACCAGATGGTAGCGGCCATGCTCGCAGGTGTGAATGGCAGCAACGCGCTCGGCCATTCCGTAGTAATCGAAAACCCGGCAGGCAAATGCCTTTTCGATGGCGGATTTTTGCTTCTGCGTCAAAGTCTCCGAAGTAGTCAATATTGCCTTCATCGGCAGTTGCTGATCCCGCTCCAACAGGAATCGCGCGAGCGCATAGACCGAGGAAGGATAGCCTTCAATGCCGAGAATTTTGTATTTTCGCAAAGCCGCCAAGTAGTGATCCATCGTCTTAGCCGAGAGGTGGTAAGATGACATGATCAGCTTGTTTTCTGCCTTGCTGAATTCCCAGTACTGCCTTTGAGCGATTCTTGTGGGAGAAGTGACCTCTCCTTTCAGGGTAGCGTAGCGATCCTTCCCGCCAAGACCGGCCCATTGCCATTGGCGGGCCAGAATGGCTTGTTCGAATCCGACGTTGCGCAAATCCCGATAAAGTGTAAGGGGTTTCCCGGTGGTGCCGCTGGTGTGGCACTTGTACAAAACCGGAAAGATTTGGGCGCGGGAAACCATTTCGCCATGGTACCGGCGCACGTATTCCTTCTCCAAAATCGGCAAGTTCACAATGTCACTTAGCGAACAGATGTTCTCCGGACGAATGTCGTAGATGTCCAAAGCTCCGCGATAGTAAGGGACGCTAACATATGCGTTTTTCACCGTCGTCTGCAATTGCTCGATCTGGTATTCAGCCAGTTGCTGCTCGGACCACCATTGTGATTCCTGCAGGAATTCTTTGTATCTGGCATACGGACTGAGAATTCGTTTTATCAGTATATTCCGAAATCCGTTAATGGTCGTTCCAAGATTCATGCTTGTCAAATTCGCTGTGCTCATAACCCCGATGTTCCTCAAGTTGCATTTGTCATTTGTGCTGCTTAGTCATTTCCTCGAAGGAGTCGAGTCCTAAAGCTCGCTCTATCAGCAGCATGCTGCGCTGAAATCCTACTTGTTTTAGCCGAATACGTGACTATCGTCGCCTTTGGCGCTCTCGACCCGGCCCGCATGCGATTGCGCCAGCGAGGAGGTCCATTGATATTGCTGGCTGCGCGAAATCTGATATGATCCAAAGATGCTGCTGGCGCTAAAGCTATCCCGGCAGATCAACGAGTCAGTCGACACAGACGGAGTCACAGCGCCCCAAGGCAGAACGATGCCGTGAGAAATCTTTTCGCTTTTTGCTGACCATTGAGTGATCATGTGCAAAGTCTCCGTAGCTTCTTGCTGGTTGAAAGATGCTTAGTATCTTATTTGATGCACACCACATATACAGACGGCCAAACGAGCTGCTGTAGTCTTGCTTGGGCCAAGATTTTGAAAGCGTGATGCAATCGTTCATGCTTGTACTGATAATATTGCGCTGTGACCGGAACGACCTTTGGAAAATAATCAGCCAATATCTTCACCAATTCGCTTTCTTTGAATCCGGCATGCGCTCCAAGAGCGTTTTCAAATCGGTGGCAAAGCCGCAGCTTCCAGTCGGTCAGGTTTTGCCGAATCTTGTCGGCCAACGACTTGTCGGACATGCCAAAATAGCCCAGCAATCGACCCTTGTTGGGGACGCCGAAGTAGGCCACGCCTTCCGGCTTAAGCACCCGGCGCACCTCTGCCAGTACCTTACTCAATTCACCAACATGCTCCAAGACATGAAACGAATAGACAGCGTCAAAAAAGTCATCAGGAAAGGGCACGTGTTCACCGTCATAGTTGGTCAGCCCGGCAATAGATCTGGCCCAGGGATCGAACTCTTGATTCACATCGATGCCGAAGACTTGTGCGCCCGTCAATCGGTGTAGGTAAGCCGTTTCGATGCCTTGCCCGCAGCCAAAGTCCAAAACTCTGTGCAAAGATTCGAAACCGCGATACCTTTGCACAATGCGCTGAAAGGTCTCGATCTGCGGTCGGTAGCGATTCGTTGTCAATTCGGTGTCCGGCATTTCTACGTTAATTGCGCTTTTGTTCGATCCGTTTGTGTTCCATGGTGAAATTGTCAATGCGAGCTATACATGTCTTAGGGCCGCTTATTTTGACTTCTTTATCATAAACAAGCTGGCGATAAAGCTGCATGTATTGCTTTGCGATCAGAGCGATATCGTATTTCTCCAAAATCTCAGCGCGGGCGTTTTGGCCCAGCCTAACCCGCAAAGACGGATTTTTGATGAGCACCTTTAAAGCCGCCGCAAACATCCCGCTTTCTTCACCATCGACAAGATAGCCGAATCTGCCCGATTGGAGCACTTCGTCCGTTATGCCATGGATTAGGTTGGCGACCGTCGGCAATCCGCAGGACATGGCTTCCAGCACGGCGTTGGGTTGCCCTTCTCGCCGGCTGGGATGAATGTAGAGATCCGCCGCCTTCATATATTCGTGAACGTCCGGCTGAACGCCTTCAAAACGCACCGACTGCTGCAAACCGTACTCTTCCACCAAAGTGCTCACCCAGCGCGAAAATCTCTCAGTACAAGGATCCTTACTGCAAAATCCCCGCGCATAACTGTGCGGCCCTACCACTAAAAGTAAAGGCTCCGAATGCAGGCTTTTCCTTAGCGTGTAGAACGCCCGGATGAGCATATCCATCCCCTTGGTGGCGCTGACGGTGCCGACCGTTAGCATGATAATTTTGTCCGCCGGAATGTGGTATTTTCGCCGCATCAGATTCTTTTCTTCGATGGATGCCGGGCTGAAGACGTCCTTGTCCACGCCGTTTGGAATTCTCAAGATCTGATCTTCGTCCATTAGACATTCGCGGCAAATATTTTCCAGCAATCCGGACGTCGCGATTACAGCAGACGCTCGGCGATAGAGCCGGAATTGCAATGCTCCGAGAGCCCTGGCGCGGACCGCCATCGGGTCATCAATTTGCAGGTTGGTGATCTTTTGTACCAGCGGCAGTCCGGTCACTTTCGCCGCAAGGCTCACGGGTGCTAAGAAGCCGTGCGAGTGCAAAAGATCGTAGCGCGCTCTATTGCCGACGATGTAACGAAAAAGGTTCCAGCCAAACTGCAAGTGCTGTTGCAGCGTCGACTTGTTGCGCAGCACCCGGATCACGGGAATGCCATCTACTTCGCTGCGCCCAACTAAATGATCGTCATCCGTGCCGGCCAGAATCTCCACTTTTGCGCCCAGCTTGGCAAGCTGCAAGGACAAACGATGGCACTGCAAAGCGGCGCCGGAAAATTCCGGGGCATAAAGCCAATTGGTCATCAAAATACGCATTTCAAATCTCTCGACTGGTTGCAATATGAAGAACGCGATTGCGAACAGCACCCATCGGATTCGCGGGAAGGAGCGATCCGGCTGCTGGTTTGAATGGGCGGTGCAAAGCCCGACGAAATGCTCTGCGAGTGTGATAGCGATACCCACACTGGTAGATCTTGTGCGACAGCTCGAACCAGAACGGCCTGCTGACCCGACCGAGCGTCAATATCAGTGGCAGGGTTAGCCAATTGACGCCCATGCCGCGGAGCACGTACTTGACTTTTTTGATTAAGGTAAATTCCGGGACATAGACGCCGTAGCGCAGTGCCAACTGATTGCGCAGCTCAGGATTTGCTTGGTACCAATAGGCCACCGCTCTCCCGTACATTGCGCCTTTGTACAGATAATTCGTCAAGGACATGGGGTGATGGTGGGTCGCGACGATCGAGGCATCATAATAAAAGCGTACGCCCTTTTTGGCCAAACGGAAAGCCAATTCGGTATCTTCGCTTGCTTCCAGATTTGGATTGAAGCCGCCTACCCATTCGCAAGCGATCCGTTTCAAAGAAGTATTGGCGGTGCGAAAATCCCAGAAATCCACCTCTGTGATGCTGTCGTCGGGGAGCGCCATGTCAGTTTCCCATAAGCGGGCCTGATGTATGGTCGCCAGCTCCGGTGCCATGCGCACCTGCCCCATGAGGCAATCTACGCTTTTCGATAGGCTGTTTTGA
>Ga0172370_10005096_pt1 | contig 17135 bp, 9 predicted proteins | sample LakKiv5m_FD_114538 | JGI IMG/M metagenome (GOLD analysis project Ga0172370, IMG submission 114538) | Freshwater microbial communities from Kabuno Bay, South-Kivu, Congo - kab_022012_11.5m | ecosystem: Environmental > Aquatic > Freshwater > Lake | place: Democratic Republic of the Congo...
ATGGGGAATCCGGTTACCCGGTTTATCAGCGTGAGGACATGCGCCAGGGGAAGGCGCCGATGAAGACGGTGACGCGTTATATCGCGCCGAAACTGGTAGCCTGGTGATACGATAGTGGCGAGTAGATGTTACAGAAGACAGTCCCTGTCGCGCGAGGGGGGAGAGTCCCGTGGTCTCATGCACGAACGTCAAGATAGAATGACGGGCATCGGTCATGCGGGCACGTGACAGTCCCTGTCGCATGAGGGGGGACAGTCCCGTGGTCTCATGCACGAGCGTCAAGATCGAATGACGGGCATCGGTCATGCGGGCACGGGACAGTCCCTGAGCTTACCTACAGCGTTACGGTTCCATTGCTGCGCGCCTGAATTGTCTTGCCGGCATAATTCACGGTTACCGGGAAATCGGCTGCAGACTGCAGTTTCAAACTGTTTCCGTCTACGGTGACCGCCAGCTCGCCGAAGGGAGTTACGGCCGTCCATTGCGGCGGCCAGAGCTCGGGCGCGCCTATTGGATCGAGCGTCACGCCGTCTCCCGTCGCGCGGGCGCCGAGCAGCAGGGCGTCATGGAAGGGAGACTGCAGCAGGACATCGCCCGGGCGGTTGCTTTTGACGATATTGTCCGGTGTGAAATTCTCCGCCACGCTGCGGGAGAGACCGAGCCGCGTGTCGTCGTCCTCGCCCCCCTGCAGGCGGACCATCTCCGGGTAGATGCGCGACGCCAGCAATGCCCAGCACCCGCCTTTATAGGCAAACCAGTCCTTCTTGTCCGGCTGGTAGCTGCTGGGGAACAGCTCGACGTCCTCGCGGTTGAACTGCACGTGGGCGCGGTGGAGCAGCGCCAACAATTCAGCGATTTGCTCCTCATTGCCTTCCTCCAACTCCGCCTCGGCTGATTCCACCAGGCTGATCATGCACACGCCGGTCATGTAAAGCGAAGATAGGTAACCGGGATGCGGGCCGCCGCCCATCTGGCCGCCGATCACCCCGCGCGTCTCCAGCACGGTGCGCAGCATGCGCACCAGCTCGCGGTTGCGGTCGCGCGCGTGCTCAGTGCGGAAGAAGCGCCACAGCCACGCCCAGCCGCTCACCTCGAAAGAATCGCGCCCGATGGTGCAGCGCGGCCAGTTCTGGCGGAACCACATCCAGTAAGCCTCGGCGCAGTTCTCAACGGTGTCCTTCAGGTACGGATCGCCGGTCTCCAGGTAGCCCATCAGCACGTCGCGGAACTTGGTGTAGGCGCATGTTTTCCACCACCAGCCGCCCAGCCACTGGTGCACGGTGTAGTCGCGGTGGTCCACCGCCCAATCCGCCCAGAAGTAGCAGTAATCCAGCGCGTCGGCAAACACTTCGGGACGGCCATTAAGGTAATAATTCCGCAGCATGCCCGAACCGGCGAAACCGTCGTTGGCCATCTGACCGGAGCCGGCGTCGAACTGCCCGCGGGTCATCCACTTCGTGCGTATTTCCTCGGTCATCAGGTCAGCCGCGGAGTCATACCGCCCGTGTACCGGCAGAAAACCGCCGGGCCATGGCTCACCGGCCAGGATGTACCACCAGGCCGGGACGCGGTAGCGGGCGATCACCGGCGCGGCGTCCGACAAGCTGAACTGGAAACGCACGGTGCGCGCGCTGCCGGCGGTCCACTCGAGTGGGCCGGACTCGGCAAACTGGGGATTGAAGATGCGGTCGAAGGGCCAATAAAATAACTCGTTGCCGGCAGGTTCCAGCGTTCCCGGATGCTCTTCGCTGCACAGCGGGGCGGTGTCGGCCAGGTTCAACTGCACGCCGCCAAGGTTGAAGCGCAGGCCGTCGGCGGGAACCTGCGCCTTCGCCGGCGCAAGGTTGCTGCCGGCCATGCGGATAACGGGCAGGCCTTGAAAGTCGTAACCTTCAATATGCAACTTGGTGGTAACGAAGTGCATGGCAGCGTGCGCCACCCCGTTGGCGAAGAGCAGCAGATAGAGATCGCCCCAAAGGTAGGTGTCGCTATTGTAGATGATGCCGCCCACGCGCACCGCCTCGACAATGTCGTTCCGCCACAGGCGATCGATCTGCACATTCTGCCAGTAATACGGCCCCGATTCTCCGTCCTGCCCGGTGGCGCCCACCTGCAGCACGAAAGTCCGTCCGTCGTAAATCAGCTCAAGTTCGAACTCGACGGTCGTGCAGTCCTCCGCCGGCACGCCGCGCAGCGAGGGGATGTCATTGAATTTCGGGCGCGCGTAATCGAGCTTCTCTTTCGTAATGCGCGTGCGCAGCTCCCAGCGGGAAGGCGCCGGGGCGTTCCCCGACGCCGGCGTGAGGGTGGCAGCCAGCGTTTCCGGCACGCCGGCGTTGTCGAGCACGAATGCCAGTGCGCGCCTAGGTAGTTTATCGCGCTCCCACCAGGCTACGCCTTGCATGGTCGAGGTGAGATGGTCGATGCGCAGGTTCGACGCCGCGTCGCGCGGCAGCGGCAGGGAGACCATCCCAACCGTCGCTTCCGCCGGGCCGAGCCGTTCCAGTACCAGTTTGTCAACGAATTGCGTCACGATATGGTCCTTTCAATAAGGCAGCGGCAACCGCTTTGCCGGTTATTCACCGGCGAACCGCCGTACCAGCCGGATTATTCGCCGCCAGATAACCTCCTCCTCGTATTGCCGGACAACTTGTGATTTTTTTATTCTTCTTGCGTTTTTACAGGATCAGCGGTATCTTGTAGGGCGGATAAGCGCGCGGGAGCGCCCCACGAGCTCCCGGCGCACCCAGGGTTCACCTTCTCACCTCTCCTGCGAAGGGTATGCGTATGGGTTCCTGGAAAAGCTACCTCTTATACGGCGCCGCGGCGCTGCTGCTGCTGTTGTTATATCCCGCCTACCATGCGGGCAGGCGGCCTGCCGCGGTAGCAGATGTACAGGAAGTGAAATTCATGGGTCCGGGCTGGGCGTGCAACGACCAGTCGCTGCTGGATGCCATTCTGGCTTTCGAGGAGTGGAGCAGAGAACGGCATGCGAAGAATCCGCGCTTGCCCGCTTACAAGGTAGTCGTCGGACAGGACGCGCAGCAAGATTACGATGCCAATCCCACCCGGTTCCTGGTCAGCGTGGCGGGCGGATCTCCCCCGGACGTGATGTGGTTCGGCCGCCATGCGGTGGCCGAGTTGGCGGCGAAGGGAGCCTTCGAACCGCTGGACGGCTACATCGCGCGCGACTTGGCCGCCGGGCAGCGCGATCCACTCCCGCCTACGCACGACCAGTTTTACCACACCTGCTGGGCAGAGGGGAGTTACCAGGAGAAGACATACTGCATCCCTAACTCCGTCGATTCCCGCGCGCTCATTTACAACAAGGACCTGCTGGCGCGCGCCGGACTGGTCGATGCGCGGGGGAAGGCGAAGCCGCCGGCCAACTGGGAAGAACTGCGCGATTACGCCCTCATTCTCACCGAGTGGGAGCCGAGAAAGCCCACGCGCCCGACCGGCGTGAGCCGGCAGGACGAATTATCCCTGTTGCGCGCGTTGGCGCGCGGAACGGCTATCGACCGGCTGCCCGCCGGGCTGGCCGCGCTCAATAACTCTTATTTGGCAAAGATGGATCGCTGGCATCGCGACCCGAGCCGCCGCCTCACGCGCATCGGCTTCATTCCCAATTATGGCAACGCGTGGCTCTACTTTTACGCCTGGATGAATGGCGGAGAATTCGCCACCCCGGACGGCGCGCGCATCACCATGAACGACCCGCGCAACGTCGAGGCGCTGCAGTTCATGAAAGATATTTACGACGACCTGGGCGGTTACCCCGCGGTGCTGGCCTTTCAATCCGGCTTCCAAGGCGGCGAGCTCGATCCTTTCATCCAGGGCAAACTGGCCATGCGCATCGATATCGACGGCATGGTTGCCGGGCTGGCGAACTTCGGACGGGACGTCAATTTCGGCGTCTGCGCCGCTCCGCTGCCGCAGCGCGAAATCGACCGCCGGCGTAGGGAAAATCGGCCGGCGCTGTTGAGCTGGTCGGGCGGCTTCGGTTACGCCATTCCCGCCACCGCCAGAAACAAGATGGGCGGGTGGGAGTTCATCCGCTTCATGACCAGCGAAAAGGCAATACTCATCGCCTGCGAGTCGGGCAAGGCGCTGGCGGAGGCCAACGGGCGCATATACGTGCCGCCGCAGCAACCGCGCATTGCCGTGAATAACCTGACTTATCACAAATATGTGCTGGATAACCCGCGGCTGCCGGAACGTTTCAAGGAGGCGATGAACGTCTATAACGGCCTGTTGCCTTACTCGCAGTTCCGCCCCGTGCTGCCGGTCGGCCAGCAATTATGGACCGAGCATGTGCGGGCGGTAGAGAACGCGATGTATCCGGAAAAAACGGGGATGACGCCACGAACCGCGTTGGACGCGGGAACGCGCACCATGCAGCGGGAGCTCGATAAATATCTGCATCCCCCGCCAGGGAAGCGCGTGACCACCTGGCAGTGGTTTTTCATACTATACGCGCTGCTGTTCGCCGTCATCGTCGCCTGCATCTACCTGCTGGAGACCCGCGCGAACTTCCGCCGGCGGCTGGCGCGACTGCCCGGGCTGTCGCGGCTGGCCGCGCGCGAGGGAATTGGCGACAATGCCCGCGCGCTCGCCCGCCGGGAGTGGTGGGGGGGAATTAGCTGTGCCCTGCCGTGGATCATCGGCTTTCTCATTTTCGGTGGCGGGCCGATGCTCTTCTCACTGATCATCAGCTTCACCGATTATGATATTCTGCACGCGCCGGTGATGACGGGCGCGCGTAATTACGTGCTGATGTTCACCGAGGACAAGCAGTTTCCCGTCTCGCTGTGGAACAGCGCCTTTATGCTGTTCGGAGTGCCGCTGGGCATGGCGGTAAGCCTGGCTATCGCCCTGTTGCTGCAGTCGGAGGTGCGCGGCATTGCAGCCTGGCGCACGCTCTTCTACCTGCCGGCAATCGTACCGATGGTGGCGGCCAGTATACTGTGGTTGTGGATCTTCAATCCGCAGAGCGGGCTGCTGAACGGACTGCTCGACGCGCTGCACATCCGGCACTGGCTGGTGCAGGCGCTGTCGGTTACCGGCGTCCAGGGCGACGTGCGCTGGCTGCAGGATCCGCTGTTGAGCAAGCCATCGATCATCATCATGGGCCTGTGGGGAGCGGGCGGCGGCATGATCATCTGGCTGGCGGGATTGAAGGCGATCCCGCACGAGCTATACGAGGCGGCCAGTGTGGACGGCGCAAACGAGTGGGTAAAGCTCTGGCGCATCACTATTCCACAGTTGACGCCGTATATCTTTTTCAACCTGATTATGGGGCTGATCGGCACCTTTCAGATATTCGGTCAGGCTTTCATCATGACGCAGGGTGGACCGGCGGACTCCACGCTGTTTTACGTATACCACCTCTTCAATAACGCCTTCCGCTACGGGAAGATGGGGTACGCCTCCGCGCTGGCCTGGGTGCTTTTCGCCATCGTGCTGGCGCTGACCATCGTGCAGGTCAAGTGGGCAAAGCGGTGGGTGTATTACGAGGCGGAGTGAGTGGTGAGTGGCGAGTGGCGAGTGGTTGAATAGTCAAGGTACGGTGGTTCAACCACCGATCTGGCGCTATGAATGAATTATTATGCGATTCCTTTCACGCTTCGTAACCAAATCGGTAATCTACACCCTGCTCATCGCCGGGTCAATCGTCTTTGCGTTCCCGTTCCTGTGGATGGCGACGACGAGCGTTAAGGTTGACCGCGAGCTGTTCACGGAGAAGATCACCATCATGCCTATGGCGCCGCGCCCCCGGATGAAAAGTCCCTATATAGACGACCGGTATTATCCCGCTCCGGCGGGTCCGCGCGCGGCCGAGCTCTCCAGCGTGATCCACGAGCTGGTGAGGAAGGCCAAACCCGACTATCCGGCGGAATTCTCACGGGAGGCCGCCGAAGAGGCGGTGGTACGGGGCCTGTTTAAACGTCTTTCCCTGCGCCTGCCGGCGGATGTTTGGGAGGCGCCGCGGGACGAATTCGCGCGGCAGGCGGCAAAGGAGATCGACCGCGCGATTATTACCGAGACGCTGGACGGGGCACGGCGCGAGCTGGCGTTCGGACTGCTGCTGGCGCGCGATCGGCAACTCGTCGAGCAGCGCCTGGGCGGCGATACGCCGGTGGGCGAGCGGATGGTGAACTTGACGCCGGGTGTCGCCCGCATGACCGACGGCGTAGTCAACGGGCAGTCGATGGCGGTGGTGCATTACGATTTCAACCGGGGCGACACTGCCCGCTGGCAGAAGACCTTCACCACCACTTTCGACTCCGGCGACTTGCAGCGCGTGCAGCTTTACCTGCGGCCCGACGACACCTGGCACGAGCTGCGGCTGACTGTTGAGGCGAAGGGCAAGCGCTATCGCGCCGAGCGTCCCGTCTTCCTGGCAAATATGAGCTGGGCCACCGTAACCTGGCAGGTGCGGCGGGGCGGAGAGCAGCCGCGGTTGAAGACGTGGCTCTGGCTGGAGCCGGTGAAGAATGCATCGAGCGAGATCACCGATCCCCATCTACTGCGGTTGACTTTCGAGTTGCGGCATGTTTCCGGTGCGCGCGCCTGGTTCAACAAGCTGCGCAACAATTATATCCTGGTGACGGAGCAGATTCCCTTCCTGCGCTACCTGCGGGTGAGCGCCTTCCTGGTGCTGGCGAACATCGTGCTGGTAGTGCTCGCATCATCGCTGGTGGCCTATGCCTTCGCGCGGCTGAAATGGCCGGGACGCGATTTCGCCTTCTATCTTATGCTGGCGACGATGATGATTCCCGCCCAGGTGACAATGATTCCGCACTTCCTCATCTGGAAATCGCTGGGTGGGTACAACACCCTCACCCCGCTCTGGTTAGGCGCGGCCTTCGGCAATGCCTTTTTCATCTTCCTGTTGCGGCAGACGTTGAAGGGCATTCCGCGCGACCTGGAGGACGCCGCGCGGCTGGACGGCTGCGGCGTGCTGCGCATTTACTGGCATATCATGCTGCCCTTCGCCAAACCCAGCCTGGCTGCCATCGCTATCTTCACCTTCATGGGAGTGTGGAACGATTTCATGGGCCCGCTCATCTACATTGCCGACCAGAAGCTTTATCCGCTGGCATTCGGCCTGTATGCCTATTCCGTCACCATCAGCAGCAATCCCGCGCTGACTATGGCCGCCTCCCTGCTGGTTACCCTGCCGGTGATCCTCGTCTTCTTCTTCGCGCAAAAATATTTCATCCAGGGGATTGCGATGACGGGGATGAAATAATTGCTGATGCGTTGAAAGAGGCGGTGAGCCACCTTACATTCGGTCGAAATCACGAGTGAGCCGTGTAAAGTCGCCCATCGCCAGCGTCGCCAGACCAATCTGAGAAAAGCCGCCGGGCGCGTATTCGCGGTTGCGGTCCGTGCCGCCGCTTCGGCCTTCGTACCAGAGATAACAGGTGTCGCCGACGCGGGCGACATCACCGACCCAGATGCCGCCGTCATCCCACTCCCTGGCGGAGCCGCGCAGGAACACCGGCTCCGGGTGCTTTTGCCAGTGCAGCAGGTCACGCGAGCGCGCCAGGCCGAAGTGATCGGGGTAATACAGATACGCGGTGTCGCCGTGGATGAGCAGGCTGCAGTTGGCCACCCGACTATGGCGCCAGGTGCCCGGGACGATGGGCAGGATGGGGTTGTCGATATCGCGCTTCCATATAACGGCAGGCATGTTTTCTCCTGATCGCTGGTTGCTTACTTCTGCTACTTCTCTCCGGTGTAGAATTACTCCTGTCATTTCGCGATACTCCTGTCAGCTTAAGCAGGAGTTATCCGGTATTGCACGAAAAGTTGCAGATGACTACTGCTATGCGAAACGGCGGTCCGCCTAATGACAGATATGCTGATTATCTCGGTGAGGAGGCGTTATGACGGAGCCACGGCTATACCCTGAAGCGATTCCCTACTCCCAGCGCGCGGGTGAGAAAACGGCGGATATTCCTGCCGAGAAGGTTCGGCACATCACCTGCTTCGACCAGGAGTTGGTGCGCGGCCTGGTCGAGCTGGGCATAAACTTTACCGGCGGGCGGGCGCTCGCGCGTGGTTCCGATGGGGCGCTGTATCTGGTCACGGAAAGCGCTTCCCTTGGGCTGCTGCTCTCCGCGGCAACCTCGCCGGCGCCGCGCACGGAATGTTTTTCCTCACCAGTGGTGCTGGCAGGCATTGCACGGGAGGGAGTACTGGGGAGCGCGACCGGCCTTCCGGGCGGAGCCGGGCTGGCGATCGCGGAGGACGGGTGCGCGGCGCTGAGCTGGCATGATGAAAGCGGGGTTTGGCTGGCGCGGGGGCTGGCCGGCGCCGGAGAGGTGCAGTGGGATGGAGCGCCGCTACTGGTGGCGGAAGAGGCACAGGCCGATGATCTGGCCTTCGACCAAACCGGGATGCTGCACCTGCTGTATCATTCACCGGAAGGCCTGTTTCATGTGGTCTGCACGGAAACACGCCGGATTGAGAAAATCGCCGACCAAGGCTTCGAAGCAGTCATGGCCGTCGGCGGCAATGGCGACCTTCATGTCGCCTGGCAAATCGTCGAAACGGTTCCGTGGCAGATCGGTGACGCCTTTGGAGAATCGATTAATGAATCGATCTGTTACCGCTGTCGTATGGCCGGAAAGTGGGGGTCGGAGGAGCAGGTGACCTGGCCGATCACGCTGCACCCGGCGATCGCGTTATGGCAGAATAAGCCGCTGATTGTATTCCAGACCGAAGGTATTCACCGTGTGCAGCCGCGGGCCGAGAATTATATGGATCAGCGCGAAGGCGGCGGCAGCGGGGTGGGGTATGCCCTTCGCGAGCCCGACGGGCGCTGGCAGGTCGGCGCGGCGGCGAAACCGGAGGAGCTCATCGTAGCCGATGGCCGCGGCAGCGATTGTTTTGAAGGCCGGATTTACCCGATGGTGGAGGAGATGCACAGACCGCGGCTAGGGGTGGACCGGCATGGTGTGCCGTGGGCGGTGTGGTCCAACACCACGCGCCGGCATACCTACGCCGCCCGCTGGTTGGGCAAGGCCTTTTCTACACCACTCGAAGTGCGGGGCGGTTGGTATGCTCTTTCGCAGTTCATCGCCGTCGCCGGAGAAAATAAATCACGCCATCTGGAGATCGCCGCCATCGCCGCCGACCGCGTGTATTACACGCCGGTAGTCGTACCGGACATGAGCGCTGCCTCTGCAAACCATGTCCTCTTCCTCGATTTGCTGGAAATCGCTGAGCTGGATGGCGTCGAGCAATCGCTCGGAAAACTGGAGCGCTACCCTGGCAATCCGGTATTCACCCCCGCGCCGCCGGTGGCCTGGGATGACTGCCAGGTGGCCGGCCCGCTGGTTTGGCAGGACGGCGACCGCTATTTAATGCAATATGTGGCCAAAGGCACACTGCTTACCAACGCGAATGTGATCACCGGGCTGGCGGAGAGTCCCGACGGCATCCACTGGAAACGACCCATGCTTAACGTCGTGTCTATCGAGGGGCAGCCGGAAAACAATTGTATCCCATGGATCATCTTCTTCCGCGATGACGAGGAACCGAACCCGGAAAAGCGTTACAAAGGCGCCCGCACGAATGGGCTGTGGACGAAGGATCTGCAACGGACCTTCATGGTCTCGCCCGACGCCATACACTGGACGGAAATATGCGAGATGGAGAACATGCACTGCATGCATGAGGCGGGCGGGCCAACCTTCCGCGACCCTTACGACGTGCCGGAGCGGCGCTTCAAGGCGATAGGCCGCACCTGCTGCGACGAAGGCCGCGGCGCGGGCATGATGTGGAGCGCCGATTGCGTGCATTGGGAAGGTTATGAAGCATTCCTCGACATCGATGATCCCTACGGTCAGCCGGCCGGCGTCTGGCGCGGTCGCTACAACGCCCATCGCTACCTGCATCCATGTGGTGAACGGCGCGGTCAACAGCAGATCTACTGGAACACTGTCTGGATCGAGCACGGGCTGTATATGGGGCTGTATTCGCCTATGCACTGGGACGGCGGCTACGACATGGCGCTGGCGGTGAGCCGCGACGGGTATCAGTGGACGCGCGTGTGCGGCAGCGAGCCTCTACTCGAACGGGAACCGGTGGGCATGCGGGAAAGCGGCTGTATCCTCGTCGGTCACGGCAACGCGCGGCCTGTGCGCGTCGGCGATCGCCTGCGCGTGTATTACAGCACGGTTATACGCCATCACGGCACCGAGCCGCACGGCGTCCACACCGGCGCCGGCATCAGCTTCGCCGATATGCGGCTGGACGGCTGGGCCTGCCTGCGCCTGCGGCGCGACCGAGACGAAGGTTCGTTCACCACCATTCCGATTGAAGTTCCCGATGGAGAATATAATCTGCTGCTCAATGCCGCCGGACTCACTTCATCCGACGACGTATCCGCCTTGACCGTGGAGGCGCTGGACGCGCATACCGGACAGCCCATCCCCGGCTACACCGCTCTGGTAATCCAACTGGCCGGCATGGATGAAACCCACCTGCCCGTCGAGTGGCCGATCGGACCGCTCACCGGTCCGGCGATCATCCGCCTGCGCTTCATCCTGCGCTCGCCACGGGTGCAGGTTTATTCGTTTTATTTTGAGCGCTCTTCAGGCGATGAAGATTGACAATAAAGACGCCGTGTGCGATAACGATTATGCCATGAAGATAGAATCAATAGCTATTCACAACTTCAAGCGATTCGACTCTCTCGAAGTCTCGTTTTTATAGGTGAAGACGAGGTATGAAATGATCCATTTTTCCGAGCACTCGATCTGGCACGATTTCGGTTATGCCTTCGGGTTGGCGGTGGGCGACCTGAACGGCGATGGCCGACTGGATATCACCGCCGCCGATGCCGACCGGCATTGCCTGTGCTGGTTTGAGAACGATGGGCGGGAGAATTTCATCCGCCATCTCATTCACGAGGATCCGACCATGCCCCGTTACGAGCGCCATGCGATCGGGGACATCAACGGCGACGGCCTGCCGGACGTGGTGATCGTCGAGAACCTGTATGGGCACCTGTTCTGGTTCGAGAACAGCGGACAACCCGCGGCCGGGCAATGGCGCCGGCATGAGATCACGCTGGGCGGGTTGCCTTTCGCTTATGACGTGGCGCTGGCGGATTTCGATGGCGACGGCGACCTGGATGTGGCGGCATCGAGCTGGCAGGGAAACACCGTCGCCTGGTTCGAGAATGCCGGACCGCGCGGGGAAGGACCGTGGATCAAACACCTTATCGACGGCGACCTGGCCGAGTCCCGCACGATCAGGGTGGCCGACTTCAACGGAAATGGCCGGCCCGATCTACTGGCCACCGGCTCGGCGGCTAATCTGGTAGTCTGGTACGAAAACCCCGGGGATGCGCGCCTATCCTGGAAGCGGCATATCATCGACGCAGCAACCCCCCGGCCCATTCACGGCCATCCCGTCGATATGGACGGCGACGGCAAGATAGACGTAGTGATGGCGGCGGGATTCGGCACTGCGGACGGCGCGGCGGGGACACTGGCGTGGTACGAGAACAATGGCCGTCCCGACGCGGGCGCCTGGACGCGGCACGTGATTTGCGCGTCGCTTCCCATTGCATCGGAAGCCTTTGCCGCGGATCTGGACGGCGATGGACAGGTAGAGGTGGTGGCGACAACCTGGGGCGTGCCAGGGGGACTGTTCCTCTTCAAACATGATGGAGATCCCCGTGGTTCGTGGCGGATGCAGGTGCTCAAATCGCCATGGCAGAAAGCATGCCAGGTGTTGATAGCCGATTTGGATGGTGACGGGCGACCGGATATCCTGGCCGAAGCCGAGCGCGGCAGCAATGAGCTGCGCTGGTGGCGCAACGAGGGAGCGTGACAGTGGTTTACGATCTCGATTCACGGCTGGAGCTGTTCCTTGATGACGCGCTTATCGCGGAGATGAAGGGCGCTACGTTCCAACTGCACCATCCGCAGCCGCGCGAGGTGGTGTTCGTCTTCGACGCGCCGTGGGAAGGAAACGTCTCCGCGTTTGGCTCATTCATCCAGGACGGCGCGTTCTTCCGCATGTATTACCGCGGGGCACAGTGGGATTACGACCGGGGCGAAGGCGTCTATGAATATACCTGTTATGCGCAGAGCCGGGACGGGGTGCACTGGGAGCGTCCCATGCTGAGATTGATGGAGTTCAATGGCTCGAAGGAGAACAACATCATTCGCGGCTACGCGGGGTGCATGGAGCCCAAGACCGACCAGTGGATCGAGGGTTTAGGCGCGCACAATTTCATGGCCTTCAAGGATGAGAATCCGGCAGCGCCCACCGCGCAGCGCTACAAAGCGGTCGCCGGCGTGCGCTACTACGGGTTCTTCGGGTTCGTCTCCGCCGACGGCATTCATTGGGAGCGCGCCCAAAAGAAAGCCTTTTTTCCGGATACCCGGGTCAGTGACTGGGTCCAGACGGCCTTCTGGGATCCCACCCGACAACAATATTACGCCTACCTGCGCGGGTGGGACGGTCCACTCGGCACTGGAACGCGCACTATCTGTTATTGCACCTCGGACGACTTCCATCACTGGTCGGAGCTGCAACCGATTGTTTACGACGCGCCCCCCACCAGGCAGGTGCAGTTGTATACCAACGGCATTCTACCATATTTCCGTGCGCCGCATCTCCTCATCGGCATGCCGATGCGCTTTACCCCGGATCGGCATAAGATCACTGAACATCCATATGATGGCCTGTCTGACGGCGGACTGCTGGTCAGCCGCGACGGTCATCAATTCAAATTCTGGTGGGAAGCGTTCATCCGGCCCGGCCTCGACCAGCAAAACTGGATTCAGCGCAACAACATCCCCGCTACCGGCGTCCTCGCCACCGCGCCTGGCGAGCTGTCGATTTACTGGCTCGAACACTACTATCAGGACGACTGCCGGCTGCGGCGGGGAACGCTGCGGACGGACGGCTTCGTCTCCGTTAACGCGCCGTATGCCGGCGGCGAGTTCACCACCCATCCGCTGACCTTCGCGGGCCGCGAGCTGGTGCTCAACTACTCCACCTCGGCGATGGGCAGCGTGCAGGTGGAGATACGGGACGCGGCGGGCAAACCGCTGCCCGGCTTCTCTTTAGACCAGTGCCCGGCGATTTACGGCGACGAGCTGGAGCACGTGGTTGCCTGGGAAGCCGGAACGGACGTCAGCTCGCTGGCCGGGCGGCCTGTCCGCCTGCGTTTTATACTGCGGGATGCCGATCTATTTTCTCTTCAGTTTCGCGGATAAAGGTTTATGGGAGTAATGGGATGTGCGGGAAGTATGAGATGGTCAGATCGAATAATCAACATATAATTCACATACTTCCCATTACTCCCATACCTCCCGGCTGCTGATTACCTTTCCTTCCCATCCACCCACACCGACGTCCCCCGCTTGCGCGCCCATTCGGCGAACATATCCGTGTTGCCGCCCCAGGTGCGGTCCTTCGCCCAGGCGCCGCCCGCGGGCTTGCCGGCGCATTCCAGCTTGATCACCGGAAACAACGTTGTCGGCATCAGCGCCGGCAGCCCATGGATAATCAGCTCTTCCCCCTGCTGCGTGAAAGACAGCTCCTGTCCGGTGGTCAGCAACGTCGCCCGCTTCACCGGCGTCGCCAGGTCGGCCAGGCGGAACTCCGGCCGGCTGTCGGGGAAGCGCAGGATGAGGTAGAGGTTATTCCCCTTCACCGTCTGCCAGCCGTTCGTGACGAACTCCGTGATGTCGCCGCACTCGCAGCCGTAGATTGCTTCGCCGTGCACGTCCAGCCACTTGCCGATCTGCAGCACCCGTTCCGTGAACTCCGGCGGAAGCTGGCCATTCGGCTGCGGGCCGACGTTCAGCAGCAGGTTGCCCTCGCGGCCGGCGCACTCCACCAGCAGGTCGAGGATCTCCTCCGCGCTCTTCCAGCGCTCGCCGCGCGTATAGCCCCACAGCCGCCACGTGCTGGTCTGGCAGGACTCCCACAGGTAGCCGGGCCGGGCGTAAATGCCTTGCTCCGCGGTGCCGAAGTCGCCGATCTCTTCCTCCTTCGGCACGCCGGGGTGCCCGTCGAGCTGCCAGTAATAGGAGAATTGCGGCCATTCCAGGCGGTCGTTGATGAGGATCTCCGGCTGCAGCCCGCGGATAATCTCGATCAGCTTGCGGCTCTCCAACTCCGCGGCCTTGCGCGGCCACAGCCCGTCGAACCAGATGACGTCGATTTTGCCATAATTCGTCAGCAGCTCGCGCACCTGGTCGTAGACATACTGCTTCGCCTTCGCCCAACCTTCGGGGTCCTTCTCCGGCCCGTCCAGCCAGCCAGGCAGGCGGAAATCCAGCAGTGAGTAATACAACCCCACGCGCAGGCCGGCGGCGCGAAACGCCTCCACGTATTCCCGCACGAAGTCCCGCTTCGGCGCCTGGCAGGCGCTGGAGTAATCGGTGTATTGCGTGTCCCACAGGCAGTAGCCGTCATGGTGGCGGGTGGTGAGCACGGCATACTTCATCCCCGCCGCCTTCGCCGTCGCTGCCCACACCGCGGGGTCGTAATGCGCGGGATTCCAGGCGCACGCCACCTCACGGTATGCGTCGTGGTCGATGTGCTCGCGGTTCAGCACCTGCTCCCCGCGCCCATACACCGCATACGGCCCCCAGTGCAGGAACAGCCCGAAACGGGCGTCCTTGAACCACTGCCAGTAGGCCGGCATGCCGGCCGGTTGTTCGGTCATCTGTGGCTCCTTTTCGTTGGAAGGTTGGAAGGATGGAAGAATGGAAGAATGGAAGAATGGGAATGGGTGAGTGGGAGAATGGGAGAGTGGGCGAAAACAAGATTTTATAGCCCTTCCCCCGTTCTCCCATTTACCCATTCACATCCTTCCAACCTTCCATTCTTCCGATCAAATAATCTGTCTTACCCGCAGCCAATCCGCCAGCCGCTCCGGCCACGTGCCGATCACCGGATCGTGTAACCCAAGGCCCATGCCGTGCGGGCCGTCGGCGTAAATGTGCAACTCGGCCGGCACGCCCGCCTTCTTCAGCGCCAGGTAAAACAGCACGCTGTTCTCCGGCGGCACGCCGGCGTCGTTGTCGGTGTGGAAGAGGAAGGCAGGCGGCGTATCCGCGGTCACCTGGCGCTCGTTGGCCAACAGCTCGACCAGCGCCGGGCTCGGGTTCTCACCCAGCAGGTTGTCGCGCGAGCCGATGTGGGCGTACGGCGGGTAGGTGGTAATTACCGGGTAGCAGAGGATGAGGAAATCCGGCCGGCAGAACAGGCGTTCGATCGTATCTGTGGCTTCAGGATTGCCTGCATCGTAATGGGTGCCCAGGGTGGTCGCCAGGTGCCCGCCGGCGGAGAAGCCCATCACACCGATCCGTCCAGGATCGACCTGCCACTCGGTTGCTCGCGCACGGATGATGCGCATGGCGCGCTGCGCGTCCTCCAGCGGCGCGGGGTGGCGGTAATACGGCGCGTGGCGATACCGCAGCACGAAGGCGGCGACACCTCGCTCGTTGAACCACTGCGCGATCAGCACGCCCTCGTGATTGTTGGCGATGAACCCGTACCCGCCGCCCGGACACACCAGCACCGCGGCGCCGGTCGCAACCGAAGCATCCGGCAGAAAGACCGCCAGTGACGACGCCCCGCCGTCCCTTTCCTCCACCGGCGCCGGCGTGTCTCCCGGCCGCAGCGGGATCACCTCCGTTTGCATTTCATCGTCCGCCAGGTGCTTAATCTCCGGAATCGTCGCCATGCTTACCACCTCGTAATCAATTCTGCGGTTATTGGTTAGTCATCAAACCGCCGGTTCCTGCTCATGCAGAAAAAAAACCTCGGGGGAACTATGGGCGTTTTCCTGAAAAACAGGCAAGCCCGCACGTATGAGCGTGATTCGCAGACTCGGTATAACCGTGTATAATCGGCAATCGGGAGGAACGACTTGTGACTGCAACAGACCTGGGCAACGGCTTTATCGACCATGGGGTGGCCACCCCCATCAGCAACCACCGCGGCATCGTCGCCACCGTCGACGGGCAAGGCCGCGACGTGGCGCTGGTCTGGCTTTTCGACCACCGCGGCGGCTATGCGCTGCTGATGGTCGACGGCGACACCGGGGAAAGCCGTGAGTTTCCCGTGCCCTTCCCGCCCGGCGGCGACTGCCCGTACTCCTCGATCCTCTCCAGCCGCAACCGATTCTACTCGCATTATAACGGCTATCTCGTCGAGTTTGACACCGCGCAGGGAGCCTTCACCTTCGTGCGGCAGACCTTTCCGCAGATGGCGATGGGCATGACGGAGGACGACCGCGGTCGCATCTGGTCGGTGACCTATCCGGACAGCGGCGTGGTCTGCTTCGATCCCCTGACGCGCGAGCTTCGCGACTACGGCTCGGTGCACCGGGAGAACTGGCAGCAGTACCAGCGCTTCGTCGCCGCCGACGACGCCGGCTGGCTCTACTTCGCCCTCGGCAACACCGCCAGCCAGATCATCATGCTCGATCCGGAAAGCGGCGAGGCGACGCCGGTGTTGCCGGAAGTGGAGCGGGTGACCGGCCCCGCCTACCTGTACCGCGATCTGAACGGCAAGGTCTACGGCCAGGCGCTGGAAGGCGCGGCGGACGGCTGGTATGAGCTGTACCGCGGCCAGGCGACAAAGATCGGCGCACTCACGCAAAGGAACCCCAAGCCCATCATCACCGGCTCGCAGGGGCTATTCCACGACCGCTTTCCCGACGGGCGCATCCTGAAGCGCTGCGACCTGACGGACCGCGTGATTGTGGTGGAGGACCCGGCAACCGGCGCCGTGCGGGAGCATGCCTTCGACTACGGCACCGACGGCGCGCACATCATGGGCCTGGCGGCCGCGCCGGATGGCACGATCTGCGGCGGCACCGCCTTCCCCATGCGCTTCTTCAGCTTCAACCCGCGCACGGACACATGGATCAACCGGCCCGCCTATCTGCAGTTCAATACCATGGCCCGGCAGGGCGACTGCTTCTTCTTCGGCGGCTACATCAAGGGCTTCCTGCTGGAGTGGGATCCGTCACGGCCCTGGGTCGATACCGTGAAGGGCGATCCCAACGGCAACCCGCGCTGGCTGATTGAATGCAATCCGGATATCTACCGCCCGCACAAGCTGCTGGCGCACCCGGA
>Ga0172370_10005098_pt1 | contig 17130 bp, 14 predicted proteins | sample LakKiv5m_FD_114538 | JGI IMG/M metagenome (GOLD analysis project Ga0172370, IMG submission 114538) | Freshwater microbial communities from Kabuno Bay, South-Kivu, Congo - kab_022012_11.5m | ecosystem: Environmental > Aquatic > Freshwater > Lake | place: Democratic Republic of the Congo...
CCCCGAAAGCAACATCGAGGTGGAGCATGTGGAGGGTCACGGTGATGTGGAAAAGGGGTTTTCCGAAGGGGACAAGGTCATTGAGTTTCAGGTGGCCCGACGGCTTCACACCTATGTGTCACCCGAGCGGCCCTGCGGCGTGGTTCGGTGGAATGGAGACTATCCGGAATTCTGGCTCAAGCATCAAAGACCTCATGAAAACAAACGGGCCATTTCATCCTGGTTCGGCCATATCCCCATGAGCAGGATCCAGATGCACATGCTGTATCAGGGTGCTACCTTCGGCGGGTGGACCCAGTTTTTCTGGAACCAAGGGCCCATGTACTGCGCAGCGGTCCTGGCCAGGAGGACCGGACGTCCCGTGAAGTATGTATTTGACCGACGGAGTGATTTCTATGGGGGCTCGATGGATGAGGGAAATTACCAGTTCAAGGTGGGCTTCAAGAACGACGGGCGCATTACCGCTGTCGCCGTAGATGCCCATTTTTCCAATCCCATGTGGGAAGGTTTCGGGGCCGGCACCCACTTTGAGGACAATACCCGGATTCCCAATCTGCATGCCCCCCGCAAGGTGATCAAGGTAAATAAAGGACCCAATACGGCCGTTCGGTGTGAACAGCTTCCCAACACCATGGCCTTCACCCTTGTTATGGACCGGGTCGCCGCTGAACTGGGCATGGACCCCATAGAGGTGGCCCTTCGAAACGACGGGGCCAAGGGCCATGATATGGCCTGGCTTACCGAAAGGAAGGAGGAATTGGGGTTCACTCCGCGGGACAGCCTTAAGGAATGCCTGGAAAAGGGGAAGGCCGCTATTGATTGGGACAGCAAATGGCATCCGCCGGGTGCCAAAAAGCTCCCCAATGGGAAGTTCCACGGCATCGGATTCACATGGACCCACGAATGGGATGACTCCTGCGGATCGGGCGAAATCGCCATGCGCCTGGAGCGAAACGACGGCACCCTGAGCATCCTCGGGATGCGGTGCGACAACGGGGTCAACGCGGAGACCGCCTACTGTCAAATCGCTGCAGACGAACTGGGGATGAAACTGGAGGATATCTATTATCGACCCCATACCGACGCAGGATTTTTTCCCATGTGTCCGGATTCATCCACCAACACCGGGGTGAACGGGTGGGCGGTCAGACATTGCGCCCGGCTTTTGAGGGCCAAGATCCTGGAGGCGGCCACGAGCGTCAGGGCCCTCACCCAGAGAGGCATGTACCCGCCCCATTTTCCGGATACCAAACCCGAAGACCTGGATATTAAGGACAGCGTGATTTTTTTGAAGGCTGATCCTTCCCAAAAGCTCTCGCTGGCCGAGCTGGTGGGGACTGCCGGCGAGGCGGGACCCCTGACCTTTCACGAGCTATATGGGGCCGGACGACATCCCTTCAGCGCCCCTCTCTTTGCCCATGCGTATCAGGTCCAGTGTGGCTGTTATGCCGGATTCCGACCCAAGATGTGCCGACAGGTTCATTTCATGGAGGTGGAGGTGGATCCCGAGACTGGCCACATCGAGGTCACCCGAGTCGTCAACGTGAACGATGTGGGGAAGGTGATCAGCCCTGAGACCTGCGCCGGTCAGCAGTATGGCGGGACCTATATGGGTGTAGGAAGGGCCCTTTTTGAAGAGGTCGTTCACGACCCGGTCACCGGAGTCATGCTCAACGGGAATCTACTGGATTACAAGATCGCGACCATCGAGGATTGTCAGGACATTGACACCCATCTGGTGGAGACCCAGCAGGGATACGGCCCCTATGGGGCTACCGGCATCGGTGAGGACATTGCCACCGTCATTCCTGCGCTCCTGGCGCCGGCTGTGTACAATGCGATCGGGGAATGGATATATGAGTTCCCAATAACACCAGACAGGGTGCTTCAGGCCCTGGGAAAGATATAGGGGGAAAACCATGAAGACATTTTCCCACTTCAACGCGAAGACGGTAGACGAGGCCATATCTCTCCTGAGACGCTATGGGAAAAGGGCCAGTCTCATTGCGGGGGGGACGGACCTTCTTGGGAAGATGAAGGATAGGATCCTGCCCGGCTATCCCGAGGCCCTCATCAATCTGAAGACTATCCCCGGTATGGATGACATCCGGCCGGAGAAAGGGATGCTGCGAATCGGCGCCCTTGCCATTCTGGAGGATATTGCCCACCATAAGGCTGTCAAGGCCGGATATGCGGCGCTGGCAGAGGCGGCGCGAAGGACCGCTTCCCCTCACCTCAGAGAGATGGGAACCATTGGGGGGAATCTCTGTCAGGACATTCGCTGCTGGTATTACCGGCAGCCAGAAAACCGGTTTCCCTGCTTGCGGAAGGGCGGCGGCAGATGCTATGCGCTTTCCGGGGATACCCGGTACCACTCCATTTTCGGTGGGAGCGTCGAAGAGGGATGCATCGCGGTTCATCCCAGCGATACCGCCCCGGCCCTGATTGCACTGGATGCACGAATCAGGACCTCGAGACGAACGGTAAAGGCAGAGGAGTTTTTCAGCGTCGGCGTCTCCAAGACAACGATCTTGGAAGATGACGAGATCGTGACAGAGATTCAGGTGCCAACGCCTGTGAACGGGACCAGGAGCGCTTTTCTGAAATTCGCATTGCGGAAATCCATCGACTTTCCCATTGTCAACTGTGCTGCCCGGATTTCGACAGCCGGCGGGAGGGTCAATGGCGCACGCATATGTCTGAATGCGGTCTATGTGAAACCCTATCGGGCTGTGAGGGCCGAAGATGCCATCATGGGTAAGGAGATCACCGAGGTCCATGCGGAGGCCGCAGGCGACGCAGGCGTTTCCGAGGCCAAACCCCTGTCGGATAACCGGTACATGATCCAGGTTGCCAAGATATTGATCAAGAGGGCTATCTTGGCCTGCACGTAAGGAACTGGAGGACGGCCTGCTCTGGGTTGTACCTGGGCGGGAAGCATGTTTTGAGAACCACTGTAAACCTCAGCGGAAGATTCAGAGACCTGTTCGAGGCGCCGGATGAGCTTGGCATGGATCTGGCCGAGGGTGCGACCATTCGCGACCTCCTTGGCCGTCTGTGCGAAAGCACAGGCCGCAGCGCTGAGATATTTTACAGCAGTGCCGGGTTAAAACCCAATGTGACCGTCACGGTGAACGGCAGGTTCATTATCCACCTGAACTGGCTAAACACAGTCCTCTCGGAGGGCGACCGTGTGAAGGTTTTCACCCTTCATTGCGGAGGTTAATGAACGCAGATCCTGGCTAAATGAGATCCGAAGTAAATGGTGGAGGCAACCCTCATGACTATTCGGACATTGATTTTTCCACAACGGTATGTTCAAGGACCCAACACACTCGCTCAAATTGGAGACCATCTCGAAATCCTGGGTATCCGGAACCCGCTGATTATAGGGGGGCCCAGGGCTCTCAGCGTCTGCCAGGGCGCCATTCAAGGGAGTCTGAGCACAAAAGGAGTGGCTTGCGAATTCGTCACGTTTGGCGGTGAGAGTTCATGGAGTGAAATCGGCCGAATCAAGGAGGCATGCCTGGCCGGGGGCCATGACGCCATCATGGCATGCGGGGGTGGAAAGGCCCTCGATACGGGGAGAACCGCTGCCGCGGGGACAGCCATCAATGCAGGGGTCGTCCCCCCTGAGGTGATTCAAGGCGTGGGGGCGGACGTTCCCTGCATCCAGATCCCCACTATTGCCGCCACAGATGCACCGACTGCAAAGGTGTCTGTCATTTACAATGACAGGGGCGAATTTGAGACTTTTCTTATATTTCCCACGAACCCGGCCATGGTATTCGTGGACACGGAAGTGATTGCCAAGGCCCCCGTGGAGTACCTGGTGCATGGCATGGGAGACGCCCTTGCCACCTATTTCGAGACGGATATCTCTTATCGAACCGCGGCCCCAACCCTGGCAGGGGGCCTTTGTTCCCGGACGGCCCTTATGGCGGCCCGATTGGCCTTTGATACCCTCATGGCATACGGGGTTCAGGCCAAGGTTGAGGTGGAGAACCAAATTGCGGGACCCGCTCTCGAGGCCGTTCTTGAAGCCACCATCCTGTTGAGCGGCCTGGGATATGAAAATGGGGGCCTCGCAGCGGCCCATGCCATTGCCTTGAGCTATACCAGGATTTACCATCTATTTGAAAAGCACCCGAGTCACGGCCAGTTCGTTGCCTTTTCCACGTTAACCCAACTTATGATGGAAGAGCGCAGCCACGGATTTTTAAACGAGATATATGGGTTCTGCAGAGCGATCGGGTTGCCGACGACCTTTGAGGAATTAGGCATGCGCCAGATTACCGATGAAGCCCTGAAGACGGTGGCTGATGACGCGTCAAAAAGCGTTTTGATCATCAGCATGCCCAAAGCGAGCCGGACTCCCGATCCGCAAGGAAGGTTTTACGATCCTCACGAGATCTTCAAATGCTTGAAAGCCACCGATGCCTATGGGCGTAAACTCAACGCGCATCCTTGAGAACAACTCCTCAACGCCTCCACTTCAGGTGCTGGTCAAATCATAGAGCAAGACGTCAAAGCCGGCATCAAAGAGCGTTTCCCACCGCCCTGTGAGATGAGAAAAGAAACCCTCCTTATGGGGGAGCAACTTGTCCAGGCAACGGTACAGCTTGTCCTTTTGGACAAGGCCGATGTCTTCACCGAGCAGATCGGCCATGGCGCTGCGATGATACCATTCTCGATGCAGGCGCCATTCGCTGCCTGGAGATATGAGACGGTAACTGACCAGGGTCTTCAACACATTCATCCAATGCGTCTTGTTTGGATGGTTGGGCAGCCGGGAAGACCAGAAATCGTCCAGACCGAGGAGGTTCCATAAATGACACGCCAGCCAGCAGGAACCCCATTGCCTGGGTCGATGAAGTTCCAGTTCATTGAGTCGTATCTGGACAACTTCACACGCCATCTCCGGCGCCACCCGATCGGATGGGAACAGGGCCATCTGGCGGCTTTTATCTTCACCGTCCCAAAACACCTCAATGGCCTTGCACCAGGTTGCATGCTGGCTGTCGTTGATCTCGCCAAGATAGAGCACCTGTCGTTGAACAACCCGATTTCTTGCCGTTCGTTGGTTCTCGACGACGCTCCAGTAGCGATGTTCTTTACCGTCTTTGAATCGATTTTTGGCTCGGAGAAACATGCCCCCATTCTCCGCAACCAAATCATAAAATCAAGAGGGTAGGTCGGCACTACAAGCGGCTTTGGGCACCTCATGAACGTGATTTCAATAGGCCAAGACCCAAATGTCCCTCCCCGGTGGCAGCCGAACCGCAAAAAAGAGATAGAAAAGCATAGAATACTTTGCTAAAGCGATCTTTGGTTAAAATACAGCTCTGTCGTGAGAAATTTAATTTCAGTCAGTTACAGGTATTGATTCTTGAGCAAAACCAGGGTGGGGGTCACACAGGGGTCGAAAAACCAAAAGCGATCAAAAAGCAACTTTCTGTAGGAAGGATAACACATTGTATTTGTATATTTTATGGTCGGGGCGAGAGGATTTGAACCTCCGACACCCTGCTCCCAAAGCAGGTGCGCTACCAGGCTGCGCCACGCCCCGATTCTTGGATCACCGGGTCAGATGTTAGCCACTCGGGAGTGCAAAATCAACCCTATTCTTGGCGATTAATTTCTTGACGCAAAGGGCCCTGTCCAATATAATAGGCACCCAATCGCAAGCGTCTCTTGTAGGAAACGACGGGACATCGCTCTGGATATCATTTGAAATTGAGGTGACTGGATATGGACCTTTTCAGACGGATCGGCATCGGGATTGTATCGATGATTCCCGCCTTTGTAATGGGCGGCCTGATGTGGAACTGGTTTCATTCCTGGCTGGCCGTGCTGGGAATAGTGGTGATCGTCGCGATCTTTTCGGGTTCCGCCATCGCAGGGAAATTTTCATCAGGGGAACAGGGACACGGGCACGCCTAATTGGCGTCTATTCTGCATGTCAGGGGGAGGAACCCTTGGGGTTTCTTCCCCCTGATGTCACTCTCATGCAATCCCGAATTTGAACTTGAGGAATCTCAGGGTGTTTTTCATCTCTTAAATGCCCACCGCCATTCGCTCTTAGGCGATATCCAACGTTGTTTACAATATCGTTTACCTGCCTTATCCCGAATTCGTAACGTCCGTGAAAAAGGCCGGCGGGGGCTCTTTTACCCAGGTTTTACCCGTTCTGCATTTCACAGGCCATGATGGTGTGTTTACCCAGCACCGAGGTGGTAATTGATCCGACGCCTCCGGGAACCGGGCTGATCTTGTTTACGATGGGCTCAGTCTGGGCAAAATCCACATCGCCGCAGTATTTTCCGGGATTGTCCGGGTCGGGGTTGATGCCCACATCAATGACGGTCTGCCCAGGTTTGAAAAAATTGCCTTTGAGCATTTTTGCCTTACCCACTGCCGCAATCACGATTTCTCCGTCCTGACAAACGCCCGGCAAATTTTCTGTGCGGGAATGGCAAATGGTCACAGTACCGTGTTCCCGCAAAAGGAGCATTGCCAGAGGCTTGCCGACCACAAGAGACCGTCCCACAACCACGCATTTTTTCCCTTTGATCGGGATATTGTAGAATTTGAGCATTTCCATACACGCGCTGGGCGTGCAGGGGGGGAACCCGGTCGCATCATCGGTGAAGACTTTTGCCGCGCCGCTGGTGGTGAGGCAGTCCACGTCCTTTTCAACCGGAATCAGGGTTCTGATTTTGCGCTCATTGAGATGTTTGGGCAGCGGAGAGAACATCAGAATGCCGTTCACGTCTTTTTTTGCACCGATTTCCATCACTGCTTTCTCAAAAGCCGCCTGATCTATGGTTTCCGGGTATTCAAACACCTCGCAGTCCATGCCCACGCCTGCGCAGGTTTTCTTTGCGCCGCCTTCATAAAACAGATCGTCGGGACGTGCGCCCACGCGGATAATGCCCAGTTTCGGGGTCGTGCCCTTGGCTTTGAGTGCCTCAACCCGCTGGATCATGTCTGCCTTCATTGCATCCGCAACCGGTTTTGCTTTTAGAACTTCTGCCATTGTGACTCTTCCCCCTTATTTTGAAAGTTTGGAAATAACCAGATTCAAGGTTTCATCCGCAATCTTGCATCCGTCATTGACCAGACGATCCATTTCTTCTCGCGCGGATTTGACAAAACTCTGATCCTTGATGGTGTTGAGGTTGATAATGACATTGAGTTTTCCGGAAATCAGAGCGGCTTTCATGAACACCACACCGCATCCCACATCGGAAATGGCAAGCATGGTTCCGATCTGACCCATTCGCTGATGAATTTTGATGCCTTCATAGGCCTTGCGCATAATCTCCATGGGTACTGAGCATGCGGTCTTGGAGCACTGCTCCATGGTTTCTTCCTTGAATTTGATTTCTTCCGGAGTGTTTTTCGGAAGACCATAGGCCTTGGACAAAGGCTCAAAAACCTCTGCGTCCTTGTCCACCAGCGTTTCCAGTTCGGAAATGACCTTAGTGCCTTTTTCAATCAGGTCTTTGACCTCAGGCTCTACATCTGCATATTTTTTCTTGCCGACGGTGAGATTGCCCACCATGTTGGAAAGCGCCATGCCGATGGCACCGCCCATGGCTGCCGCGCCGCCTCCGCCCGGGACCGGGGCCTTGGATGCCAGTACCTCGATAAACTCTTTGCAGGATTTGTCTACCATTGATGCCATGTTTCAGTCCTCCACCTTAATGGGTTCTTATTTTTGTCACCAGGCCAGGAACAACGCCCTGTTTTTCCTTGACCTTGACTTCTGCTGGGATTTCCTTGAGGATTTGGTCGCGAATGTCAGTTCCTTCAGTCAGTTTTGCCGCGTCGGTCTCTTTTGGTGAAAAATCTATGCTGTTTCCGTAACTTCAGGGGCTTTGGGAAAAAAGTTACAAAGTCCGCGTGGCCTGTGCATATCATACTGTCCGGTTTATATCAAATATTTTATAACGCCGGGAACACATTTAAGCATTTCCGCGCCAACAGGCCAGAAATCGGCCTGCAAATGGCGGCTCACCCGAATCCAAAGGAGGGCATAAATGAAGGCCAACTTTGTTTACATCACCGCAGGGAGCATGGATGAGGCCCGGACAATCGCGAGAGAGGCGGTCTCGAACCGATTGGCTGCCTGCGCCAACATCATCGACCATATGAGCTCCATTTATTGGTGGAATGGGGAGATTCAGGACGATCACGAGGTGATCCTTATCCTCAAGACCAAGGAATCTCTGATCCCTGAGCTGGTGGAAAAGGTCAAATCGATGCACAGCTATGAATGCCCGTGCATTGTCAGCCTTCCCATCACGTCCGGGAATCCGGCCTTTCTGGACTGGATTGCCAGAGAAACCCGCTAAGCAAGCCCGAAACGGGTCGCTTAATCCTTCTGGGAACGCCTTTTTGCGAGGATCCTCAGCAGGAAAATAAGGGCGACGATGCCCAACATCACCAGGACGGCCATGTTATAGTTCAACATGATCCGCGTCATGTTTTCTTTGACGGTCTGCCAGTTGGTCCCGATGGAGTAGCCGAGCGATATCCAGATCAGATTCCATGTGGCAGCGCTGATGAGGGCCAGCAGGCCGACCCTGAGGAAATTGAGTTGAGACATCCCGCCGGCAATGGATATAACCGAGCGGATCCCTGGAAAGAAACGATTCAGTAATATGATGAAGTACCCGTATTTCTTGAACCAGTCCTCGGCCCGGCGGATGTCGTGGGCCCGGAAAAGGCGGTAGTCCCGTTCCATGAAGAACCGCCGGCCCAGGAGCCTTCCCACCCAAAAGAGGGACATGAAACCGGCCAGGCTCCCTGCCAACGTCGCCACGTAGACTCCGCCGAAAGAGAGCCTTTGAGCGCCGACCAGAAAGGCCCCAAAGGCGGTAATGGTATCTCCGGGAATGGGCGGGAAGACATTTTCCACAAATGCGCTCAAGCCTAACATGATATAGAGAAGGGAAGGTGGGAGCGAATCAAGAAATTGAAGAAAACCGTCTATCCAGGGCAATGGACCTCCATAGATGCAGGGCACAGGGTGTTCATGCGTACCGTGTGGCCGGGTGAGTGTTACATAACCATTTGAACCTCAGGCCTCCCCATCCCGTCACTTCAAACTTTCGAAAACGAAAAACGTTGGCTGCGTGAAAGATTCCCTACAGGTCAGTCTGTTGCATATCTTCTATCAAGACGCCAGGTAGATACCCGAAAACCAGGACTCGATGTAATGTATTATCCCGCTTACCGGGCCAAAAGACAACTCCTCTTTTTGCCTTGACGGGGCTCGTATCTTCTGTTATGTCAACCTCCCTGAACAGGAGGATCCACACCGTGGCAAATAAAAAAATCACCAGAAAAGAACTCTTGAAGACGCCGGATGAATTCATGACCCTGTCCAGCAGGGCCGCCGCCTATTTCACCGCACACATGCGTGAATTGAAGATTGCAGGCATCGCCATCGCCGTCGTCCTTGTGGGATACCTATCCGTTTACGGCTACTTGCGTTACGCTAACCAGAAAGGCCAGGAGGCCTACGATCTCGCCTCTGATGCCCTCATAAGTGCCTCTGCTCCTCGCGAACAACCCGAAGGGGCTGCAGCACCTCCTGACAGTCCTGATTTCAAAAAGGCTGCTGACCTCTTTCAGGAGGTGATCGACGACTATGGGAGCTCGAGGGCGGCTCGACTCGCTCTGCCCCAGGTAGGGCATATCAAATTCTCTCAGAAGGCATACGATGAGGCTATCCCCTATTATGAGCGATTTGCCAAGGAGATGTCAGGCCTTCACGAATATGAGGACCTCGCATCCCTGGCCCAGGCCTCATGTTACGAGGCCAAGGGTGACTTCAAAAAGACCATCTCAATCCTGACGTCGCTCGTGGAAGCCCCAAACAATCCGTTCAAGGAGATGGCCATGTTGAGTCTGGAGCGTGTGTACCGGCTGGATAATCAGCCTGAAAAGGCGCACGACATCCTAAAGCGATTCGTCCAGGAATATCAGACATCACCCTTTTTGCGGATGGCCAAGGCCCGCCTCTGAACCTCCAACCCCATACCATCTAATGACGGTCCCTTCCCCGGCCTGGCGCTTCTGGGCATTATGGCATTTCGGCCGGCAGGCGCTCTGTTGAATCGGCCCATGCCATGGCGGATGCGGCGTGTGAATCTGGTTCATTTTCAGGGAATCGGTGCGGGCTTTTTTCTTGACAGCCCGGGTGGGCTCTCCTATAGTCATTTCGTAGCTAAGATGTAGCTTCCTGGGAGGAACCGTATGATTATCAACGAGATTTTGGCCAGAAACGCGCGGATGTACAGAGACGAGGTGGCGCTTATCGAGAGGGAGCCCGCCAAGCAGAGACGGGCGGCCATGACCTGGCGGGAATTCGATGAGACGGCCAACCGGGTTGCCAATGGGCTCATTCGAAAAGGCATTCGAAAAGGCGACAAGGTCATTCACCTGATGATGAACTGTCTGGAATGGCTTCCCGCCTATTTTGGGATACTCAGGACCGGCGCCTGGGCGGTTCCCCTTAATTTTCGTTTTTCCGCCAGCGACATTCAATACTGCGCGGATATTGCGGAGGCAAAGGCCCTGATCTTCGGGGAAGAGTTTGTGGAGCGAATCGATGCCATCAGGGAACCACTGGGGGCCATTCAGCATATGGTCTTTGTTGGGCCTGAATCGATGCGGCCGGCCTATGCCGAACCGTGGGAGGCGTTTCTTCAGACCGGCACCAAGGACAACCCCAATATCCCCATCGATCTGTTGGACCATGCAGCCCTTTATTTCACATCCGGCACCACCGGAACTCCCAAGCCGATCCTCCTGACCCATCGAAACCTCGAAGCTGCCTGCATCATCGAGAACCGTCACCACAACCAGACCCATCGCGACAATTTCCTCTGCATCCCTCCCCTGTATCACACGGGGGCCAAGATGCACTGGTTTGGGAACTTCATTGTGGGGGCCAAGGGGGTGATTCTCAAGGGCGTCAAACCGGAATGGGTCCTGGAGGCGGTGAGCGAGGAGCAGGCGACCATTGTTTGGCTTCTGGTGCCCTGGGCCCAGGATATCCTGATCGCCATTGAGAACGGGGAGGTGCGTCTGGAAGACTACAAGCTGGATCAGTGGCGACTGATGCATATCGGGGCCCAGCCCGTGCCCCCGAGTCTCGTCAAGAACTGGAAAAAGATCTTTCCCCATCATGCGTACGACACCAATTACGGCCTGAGCGAGACGACCGGTCCCGGATGTGTCCATCTGGGCGTGGAAAATCTCCACAAGGTCGGCGCGATCGGGGTTCCTGGTTTCGATTGGGAGTACAAGATCGTGTGCCTTGACGGTAGCGAGGTGATCAGAGGCGAGCCGGGCGAACTGGCCGTCAAAGGACCCGGCGTCATGAAGGAGTACTACAGAAACCCGGAGGCGACGAAAAAAACGCTAATAGACGGCTGGCTCTTCACGGGAGACATGGCGCGGGTGGATGAGGACGGCTTCATCTGGCTGGTAGACCGGAAAAAGGATATCATCATTACGGGCGGCGAAAACATTTTCCCTGTGGAGATTGAGGATTTCCTCATGGAAAACCCACGGGTTCAGGACGCAGCCGTCATCGGGATTCCGGATGAACGCCTCGGGGAGATCGTGGCTGCGGTCATCAAAGTGAAGCCGGGGGCAATACTTACCGAACAGGACGTGGTGACGTTTTGCGAGGGATTGCCCCGCTACAAACGGCCACGAAAGATTATTTTTGGAGATGTCCCCAGAAATCCCACGGGAAAGATTGAAAAGCCAAAGCTGCGAAAGCAATATGCGGGCATGAAGGAAAGTTTTAAGATTTAAGGACTGAGAAATGTTGGCATTGCGAGTTTGGAATTGAGGAATATCGGCAGGTCGTAGGGTCTTGACGCCGATGACGATGAGACATGGGATTGTCGCATTCTGTAACCATCAACCGTTGGGAGGCAAGATATGCACAAATTGTTGACAGACAGGCCGGGAGAAGAAATGCTCCTGCTGGGCAACGAGGCCATTGCCCGGGGCGCCCTGGAGGCAGGGGTGTCCTTTGCCACCTGTTATCCCGGGACGCCTTCGTCCGAGATCCCGGAGAATTTTTTCAACATCAGCCAGGAAACCGACCTTTATTTCGAATACTCAACCAATGAAAAGGTGGCGCTCGAGGTGGCTGCCGGGGCAGCGGTCTCAGGGCTCAGGACCATTGTGACGATGAAGCACGTGGGGTTGAATGTGGCATCCGATCCCCTCATGACCCTGGCCTATACGGGCGTCAACGGGGGCATGGTGATCATCAATGCGGACGATCCCTCCCTCTTTTCCAGCCAAAATGAGCAGGACAATCGATACTATGCCCGCCTCTCCGGCCTACCTATGCTGGAACCTACCAACCCCCAGGAGATGAAGGACATGACCGTGGCGGCCTTTGATTTGTCCGAGGAGCTGAGACTCCCGGTTATCATCAGGACGACCACGCGCCTGGCCCATATCAGGGGATCGGTTCGCCTTGGAGAGCTGAGACCGATCCAGAAAAAGGCCCATTTCGAAAAGAACCCGTTCCATTTTGTCACGGTCCCGGCGGTTTCTCGCAACCTTCACAAAATCCTGTTGGACAAGTACAATCAGGCCGCCCAGAAATCGGACAACGGTCCGTACAATCAGATCATTGGGGACGGAAAATGGGGCATCGTAGCCAACGGTGTCAGCTTCAACTACGTGAGCGACGCGGTCTCGGATTTGGGGATTCAAGACAAGGTCAGCATCCTGAAGCTGGGTTTCTCCTGGCCCTTGCCTGAGGCGCTCGCGCTTCGCTTTCTGAAAAGCGTGGACAAGGTGTTGGTGGTTGAGGAACTGGAGCCCCTCAACGAAACCGAACTAAAGGCCCTGGCCCACGAAAACGGCATCTCCGTACCGATTCAGGGCAAAGGTGTGGGGGCACTCTCCCGCCTGTACGAGTACGACCCGGGGATGGTGCGCCAGGCGGTGGCCCGGTACTTCGGCATCGATTATACACCGCAGCAGATGCTGGACACGTCGGATGTCCCGCCCCTCCCGGGAAGGCCGCCAAATCTCTGTGCCGGATGTCCCCATCGGGCCACCTATTATGCCGTCAAGCAGGTGTACGGCAAAGATGCGATTTACCCGACGGACATCGGCTGCTACACCCTCGGGCTGCTGCCCCCGATTTCCATGGCTGATTTTGTCATCTGCATGGGGTCGTCCGTCAGCTCCGGGTGTGGTTTCTCCAAGGCCACGGACCAGAAGGTGGTTTCCTTCATCGGGGATTCCACCTTTTTTCATTCAGGCATCACCGGCTTGGTGAACGCGGTGCACAATCAGCACAACTTCACGCTGGTGATCCTGGACAATGGGACTACGGCCATGACCGGCCATCAGATCCATCCGGGCGTGGATACGGCCCCACTGGGCGTGGAGCGGACCCGCATCTCCATCGAGGACGTGGTGAGGGGACTCGGTGTCAAGGACGTTCACGTGGTCAAACCGTTCAAGCTGAAGAAAACCATCGAGGCGGTCAAGGCCGCCAAGGAGTACAACGGGATATCGGTCATCATTTCACAGGAGATGTGTCCCCTCTTTGCAAAGGCCACCAAGCAGTTCAAGAAGGCCCATGCGTTCACCATCAATCACGATAAATGCAAGAACCACCGGGACTGCATCAACCTCCTGGCCTGCCCGGCCATGTACCTCGACGGGGATCGCGTCGAAATCGACAAGAACCTCTGCATCGGATGCTCGGTCTGTGCCCAGGTCTGTCCTGAAAATGCTATCGTGCCGCTCAAGGCGTAAAAGGGAGGCTTCTTATGGAGACAAAAAGATTAGTATTCATCGGCGTAGGAGGTCAGGGCAACCTGCTGGCATCCCGTCTGCTGGGAGAGGCCGCCCTCTCCATGGGGATACCTACCGTGGTGAGTGAAATTCACGGCATGGCACAACGGGGCGGCATCGTGGAATCGGCGGTCCTGCTGGGGGATGTAACCAGCCCCATCGTTTCCAGTGCCGAGGCCGATGTGCTCATCGGATTCGAGCCCCTGGAGACCCTGCGGGCCTTGAATAAATGCAACCAGGATACGGTGGTGATCACCAATACGCATCCCCTTCCCCCTTTCACCGTGGCCATCGGCCAGGGATCCTATCCGCCGGTGGAGGAGAGCCTGAGACTCATTCGCCAGAAGGCCCGTCGGGTCATTGCACTGGACGGTAATGCGATCGCCGAATCGGTCGGGAATCCCCTTTCCCTCAATATGGTCATGCTGGGTGCCCTCATCGGATCGGGAACCATCCCGATCGGAGCGGAGGCCATGAAAAAGATCCTCTCCATATCCACCAAAAAAGCCTTTCTGGAGTCCAATCTGAAGGCCTTTGATCTGGGGATGGAAGCGGCGAGTTGATATAAATCCCTCTGCAACGCGGGATCGAGCGCCAGAATAGGCCTAAAGCCTGCTGCATTCAACATCAGGTCCTGATCATGCAGCAGGCTTTTTTTGCTGAGCTCATGGCGGTCAAATGAACAGTCTCGACATTGATGAACAAGACCTCAAACCCTTTGACAATCCAGGATGCTTGATCGGTGAGGGAGCACGCTGGAGGCCGTTGGCCTGAGATGATTTTTTTCACCGTCCGGTAGGGTTCATTCCAGAACACATGAAAAGCAATCTCTGAAGTAAGGGAGCGACATGGATAAAGCACAACTGGCAGAGATCATTCGAAAGAGACTCCATCTTGAAGACCAGGACTGGTCCATCATTGAAAAAAATCCCAAATTTCAGAAGCTTTTTCAAAACGCCTTGGGAGCCTCCAAATACCGGCTGGTGGCCGAGGTGATCGAGTCTAAAGGGTGTCACTCCGGACACGTTGTCGGCCAGCGGCTCATTTTCGACAATTCCGGCAATCTGCTTACGAGGGAGAGCCCGGATCGGATCTGTGCTTTCCTGATGCCCAACCTGACAGTGCTTATCAATGCCTTTTTTGAAAACCTGATGAACGGCCGCAATCCCAACGAGGTCATGTTCAATACCACGGGATGTTTTGATACAGGCCCTTCCTGCGGTGGTTGGGGCCATGTGGTGGTCCGGATGACAGCAGAATTGATTTCAAAATAGGCGAAGTTGCCTTCATCCACGTTGGCATCTCCACGGTCTCAATTCCGGGAATCGGGTAGCCAATTCGATCCCTCACCTGCAGAAATCTCTTGACCCACATCCCGAAGAATTGCTGTAATGGATCGCCCCGGGGAGGTTTGCGGGGACTACCCCCAAACGGAATCAACAGACATGTGTCAAGGCTGAAGACAACGGCATCTGATGTTTTGGATTAGGCAAACATAAAGGAAGACTAGCCATGAATACTCCCGAATCTGCACCTTCAATGGATTTTATTCGGATCATTATTGCGGAAGACATCAAGACCAACAAGAACGGCGGCAGGGTCCATACCCGGTTCCCGCCCGAGCCCAACGGCTATCTTCATATCGGACACGCCAAATCGATCTGCCTCAATTTCGGAGTTGCCAAAGAATTTGGCGGTCTCTGCAACCTTCGTTTCGACGATACGAATCCTACCAAAGAAGAGGAGGAGTATGTTGAGTCGATCCAGGAAGACGTTCGATGGCTCGGGTTTGACTGGGAGGACCGCCTGTATTATGCCTCGGATTATTTTGATCAGCTTTATGAATATGCCCTGCGGCTCATTCGAGACGGCAAGGCCTATGTGTGCCATCTGAGCCCTGAAAAGATCCGCGACTACCGGGGCACCCTCACAGAGCCGGGTAAGGACAGCCCCTATCGCAACCGATCCGTTGAGGAAAACCTGGAACTCTTCGAACGAATGCGGGCCGGGGAATTCGAAGATGGAGCCTGCGTGCTCAGGGCAAAGATCGATATGACCTCGCCCAACCTGAACCTGAGGGATCCGGTATTGTACCGGGTGCTCCACACCCCCCACCAGCGGACGGGGACCCGATGGTGCATCTATCCCACGTATGACTTCACCCATGGTCAATCGGACTCCATCGAAGGGATCACCCACTCCCTGTGCACCCTCGAATTTGAAGATCACCGACCCTTGTATGACTGGTTCATTCAACAGCTCAAGATCTTTGCGCCACGGCAGATCGAATTCGCACGGCTCAACCTCTCCTACACGATGATGAGTAAGCGAAGACTCCTGGAGCTGGTTCGAGGGGGGCATGTCACCGGCTGGAGCGATCCCCGCATGCCCACCCTGTCAGGCATGCGGCGACGTGGGTATACGCCCGAGGCCATTCGAACCTTCTGCGAACGGATCGGGGTGGCCAAAAAGGAAAGTACGGTGGACATCGGACTCCTGGAGCACTGCCTTCGCGAGGATCTCAATCGGCGGGCCATTCGGGTTATGGCGGTTCTGCATCCGCTGCGGATGGTAATTGATAACTATCCGGAAGGAGAGGTGGAATATCTCGATGCCGAGAACAACCCCGAGGATCCTGCCATGGGGTCGAGAAAGATCCCATTTTCCCGCGTCCTCTATATCGAACGGGATGATTTCCGCGAAGACCCGCCCAAAAAGTATTTCCGTCTGGCCCCGGGTCGAGAGGTTCGTCTAAAGCATGCCTACTACATTCGATGCGACCGCGTGGTGAAGGATGACCGGACCGGAGAGGTTCTTGAACTTCATTGCACCTATGATCCGGAAACCCGTGGCGGCTGGTCCAAAGACGGTCGTCTGGTCAAGGGCACCCTGCACTGGGTGTCGGCAGACCACGCTGTGGAGGCAGAGGTCCGCCTGTACGATCACCTGTTTTCGGTTCCCAACCCGGCCGATCCAAAAGAAGGCGCTGATTTTGTCTCTCTCCTAAACCCGGCATCGCTCGAAACCCTGCATGCGTGCCAGATGGAACCCAGTCTCGCCACGGCAGCCCCGGGAACCCATTTCCAATTCCTGAGGCTCGGCTATTTCTGCATGGACGCCGGAGACTCCGGTCCGGACAGGTTGGTCTTCAACCGAACGGTGACCCTGCGCGACACCTGGGCCAAAATCGAAAAAGCCCGGCCTGGCGGTGAAATGGGCGAGAAGCCTTCAGCGGCTGAATCCCAAGCCGGAGGCGCTGCGAGTGATAAG
>Ga0172370_10005102_pt1 | contig 17125 bp, 23 predicted proteins | sample LakKiv5m_FD_114538 | JGI IMG/M metagenome (GOLD analysis project Ga0172370, IMG submission 114538) | Freshwater microbial communities from Kabuno Bay, South-Kivu, Congo - kab_022012_11.5m | ecosystem: Environmental > Aquatic > Freshwater > Lake | place: Democratic Republic of the Congo...
GCCTCCAGCCGCCTTCCCAGCTCTACGAATAAGGCAGAAGAGATTCTTTCAAAGCTTAGCCTGATGGATGGCAAGTGGCTCAAGAACGGCGCGGTGATGCTCTTTGGCAAAAAGCCATCTGATTTCTACCCTGTCTGGGGCATCCGCTGCGCCGTTGTCTCGTCAGGCCTCGAATTCCAGGCCATGCGGGATTTCGACGGCAACCTGATTCAGGCAGTGGAACAGGCATTGGAGTTCATCCTTTCGCAGATTCCGAAGGAAATCCACATGGAGGGTGTGAGGCGCATCGAAACGCCCCGCATCCCATTGGAAGCGATCCGGGAAGCCCTGGTCAACGCGATTGTGCACCGCGATTATTTCTTCGCCTCCTACATCTACGTGACCATCGGCCCAGACTACTTGGAAATCAAGAACCCCGGGCGCCTGGAGGGGCTGAGCATCAGCGATTTAGCCAACGTACACTCTTCCGTCATCAAAAACCCCCACGTTGCCCACGCGCTCTATCTTTGCGGTTACGTCGAGAAGTGGGGGACAGGCACCCTCAAAATCTACCAATCCATGCGCCAGAACGGCCTTCGCGACCCGCAGTTCGCCACCGGCTCCATGTTTTCAGTCAGGCTGGGCATGCAGGCTCAGGAGCTGAACGAGCGGCAAACATACATCCTGGCTGCAATGCAGGAAGGCAAGCCGCTGCGGCCGACCATCGTGGCTAGAAAATACGGCATCTCCGTCACTGCCGCCGTGAAGGATTTTGCCCACCTGGTGCGCCTGGGGCTTGTGCAGAAAACCGGAAGGGGGCGCGCCAGCAGCTTTAAGATTGATAAATAATGTTAAACATATATATTAGTTTAGTATTGTTTAGTATATTGGAATGGACGGGAAATATGCGAACCGCAGGATGCCGCGAGATGATTTGAGTTGGATTTATGAAAATGCTTGGGCAAGGTGCAACTGAATATCAGGTGCTGCTAGCAGTAGTGCTGATTGTCGCGCTCGTTTCCGTTGCCTTGCTGGGCTTCTTCCCGGGAATGGCATCTGACGCGCAGATGGCGCAGTCTCAGACTTATTGGCAGAGCGCGAGCCCGATTGCAATAACTGAATGGGCAGCGAAAGCTTACTCGCCGAATGGTTACACGTATCCATATTTTAGGGTCAAGAACAATGGCGCTTATCCAGTAAGGATAAACGGAATAGTCGGCTCGGACGGAAACAAGGCAACCGCTTTCTACGGGAGCGGCTGCGGGATTGCAAGCGGAGGCACTTACAACATAAGCGACTACTATTACCTTGCGCCAGGCGAGGAGAAATATTTCATAAACAATATGCATGGAACTGCCTGCAACCGCGAGATATCGATACGCGGCATCGCAAGCTCGGGGAACTCCGTCGGCAATGCTACCTCGTTGTGTGCAGTCTCCAATGAAACGCCCGGAACCGTTGTGCTGCCAAGCATGGGATTTGAGTACATTGAATACCTTGACAACAATCAGCAGATAACAAAAAGGCAAATCGGCAAGCAAGTGATAATCAAGTGCCTGCCGCCTTACTAGTGATTTTATGAAAGCGCAAGGGGCAACCGAATATTTGGTTTTGCTAGCCGTGGTGCTAATCGTTGCGCTCGTCTCGGTCGCGCTTCTTGGCTTTTTCCCGGGGATGGCGTCGGATGCGCAAATCACGCAGTCGCAAGCCTATTGGCAGAGCGCAAGCCCGATTGCAGTGGTCGAAGCGTCCGCGAGGATGTACACTGGCAATGGGCAGACTTACCCGTACATGAAACTGCGCAACAATGGCATGTATCCCGTCAGGATAACTGGAGTTTATGGTGATGACGGCGCCAAAGCCGCGCAGTTTTATGCAGATGCCCAGGTAGGTTGCAACCCATCAGTCTATGGCGCGTATAATATGGGCGATTCCGACTACTTTTACATCCCGCCAGGAAGCGAGATGTACATTTCAACGCCATTTGCGCATGGAACCGCGTTCTGCAGGAAGCAGTTCTTTTTCGCCTCGAGCTCAAGCGCAACCGCGGTAACGGCAACCTCGCTTTGCCAGAATTCCAATAACGCGCCAGGGCTGCTACTTGCCAAGAATTTCGGATTTGAATATGTGGAATATATTGATGGGCAGCAAATCACCAAGCGCCAGGCAGGCGCAAAGCCATTGATGATAAAATGCCGCGAGCCTGCATGAGCGCGCATGCAATCTTTTATTCCTTGCCGCCAAACTAAGCATATGGCACTTGGCCTTTATCTTGCATTGGTCGCATCTGTTCTGATAGCATGGGCGGTGCTTCACCTCACGCGGAAGGTTGGCGCGCTTGTTTTCCACGGCATTTTCGGGCTCGTGGTGTTCTGGCTGTTCAACTACTTTGGCATCCTTAGGGTGCCGCTGGATTTTGTAACTTTGATTATAGCCGCTTTGGGCGGAGTTGCAGGCATTGCGCTGGTCGTCTTTTTCACGGCGCTAGGAATTCCGTTATAAATATAGCTGCTGATTTTAGCCAGGAGAGGTGTCTTTTATGGCGTTTGAGGTTTGCATCCCGGCAATTGTAATTGGCGCGATAATACTTATCCCTATGACGGTGCGAGTGATTTACCAGTACGAGCGGGGCGTGATGTTCCAGCTCGGGAAATACGTAGGCATGCGCGAGCCCGGGCTTGTGATAGTGATACCCATACTGCAGGACCTGCGCAAGATAGACGTGCGCATACTCACAGTGGACATCCCCAAGCAGTCGGTGATGACCAAGGACAACGTGCCGGTCTCTGTGAACGGCGTGGTCTACTTCAAGGTGGTGCGCCCTGAGGATGCCACCATCAAGATACAGAACTATGAGTATGCCATGAGCCAGTATGCGCAGACCGCGCTCCGTGACGTGGTGGGCGCGATGTCGCTTGACGACGTGCTGTCCGAGCGCACGATGATAGGCAACAAGATACGCGATTCCGTGGACGAGGGCACCAAGGAATGGGGCCTGGATGTCACGGACATCAAGCTGCAGGACGTGGAAGTGCCTGACGACCTCAAGAAGATGATGAGCAGGCAGGCATCCGCAGAAAGGGAGAAGCGCGCCACCATCATCAAGGCGGAAGGCGACAAGATGGCAGCGCAGAACCTTGCTGACGCCGCGCGCATGATGAATTCTGTGCCTGGCGGCATGCAGCTTCGCGCGCTCCAGACCATTGACGGCTTGGGACCGACAGCCTCGAACACTGTCATCATCCCGATGCCTCTTGAAATCCTGGACGGCTTTGCCGCGCTCGCGCACAAGATGGCGCAGATGAAGGAGGCGGAGAAGCCGAAGAAGGAGCTGAAGAAGTAGCGCATTTTCTTTTGTTTTTTTCTTTTCTTCTATCTTTTTTTTCTATTCTTTTATTCCAGCCGTGCCGCTTGTTCCGTCAACTGAGATGCGCATGCCGCCCTTTATGCGCGAATACGCATTGCGTTCCAGCTTATCAACCATGGGAATGCGCGCGATGATTGCGCCCACTGCGATGATGGGCTCGGCTTCTTCGTTTATGATTGCAACTGGCGCGCGATTGTTTTTCGCAAGCTGGAGGAGAACGTATGAGCCAACCGTGGAGCCTTTTCCGCGCGGGAAAATTAGCACCTTGCCTGAGATGCACTTGCCTTCGAGTGCATGCCCTTTGTCAATGATGATGCCTGTTTTTGGGTCCACTCCGCCAAAGAAGGAGATGGCGTCTTTGCTGACCATTGCCTCGCCTTCTGCAACGCCGCGTGAGATGGCGCGCCCCTGTACTACGCCTTCGCGGGCTTTCGTGCCTTTCTTCATTTGCATAAAATGATGTCCTCCACGTCGCCATAAACCACTTTTCTCTTGAACATGTTTGTGAGGTATTTCGCAGCCTTGCCTGAATTGCAGGCTGCGTGCGTTATTCCCATTTCCTCAAGAGGGCAGACCACCATGCAGGTGTCTGCCACCACATTGCCGCCTGCTGCCTCAATGGCAACAGTGAATCCTGCCTTGTCCGCAGCCTCCTTTGTCTTGCGCGCAGTGCACACCCATAATTGGCAGCCGAGCTTTTTCCCTTTCACTTTCTCCGCGACCTCGCGTATTTCATCCAGGGACGCGTGCGGGCAGCCGATTGCAATTATGTCAGGCTTTCCCTCGCCTGCCATTTTCTCGCGCATCTGCGCAAGTTCCTTTGCGCCGAATTTGATTTCCTCTGCACCATCCTCTACTTTCCATTCTGGCGTGATGCCTTTCATGAAATAGATTGCTGTTGAGCCCCATGCCGCCATGGAGGCGCCAAGCGACTTTAGCTTGTCCTCTGACGCACTTTTCACGCCTAAAAAGGCAGGCACCTTGCCCTTTGATGCTTCGCCAACATATGCGCCGAGCGCGCCAAAGTCGCTCATGCCTTTCAGCGGAGTTTCCACCTGCACAAGCAAATTCGCAACCCTATTCTCATCGAGGTGCAGCCCATAATTCGGCGTGCAGCCGCACACTGCCGCTGCAAGCGCGGAAGGCCCGCCCTCCCTGTTGGTGCGCGCGCCAAGCACTGAGTTTGCAAATGAGATAGCAGAGCTTTCTGACCATGCAATATGCTCGCCCAGCTTGGGGCGGATTCCCACAAGGTAAGGCGTGCAGGTGCAGGTGGAGGAAATGCCCATTTTTGAAAATGCGGAGAGAATGGCTAGCTGCTTTTTTGCAAATGCAGCAGGCACGCGAAGCTTTTCCCACTGTTCCCTATCCATGCCTGCAGGGTTCAGGAAAGTGGGGATGCGCACGCGCGCGCCGGCGCGCGCGAAGTCCTGTAAGTATTCCAATCCAGCCTCGCCAATTGTCTTGTAGGAAACTCCTGCCACTTGCGCAGAGGTGATGGGCACCATGTCTTTCGCGCCATAAATCTTGCCAAGCGCGCAAAGGATTTCCATTGACTGGCGCGCAGCTTCGCCTGATTCGCCGTTGAGCATGAGTTGCTGTTCTTTTGTAAGCTGCATCAAATCAACCGATTTCCACTGGATGGCAAACTTCTATGCACTTTTTCGCCGCAGCGAAAAAGGCACCCCTTTTTGCCGCGCAAAAAGTGGGCAGAAGTTTGGCAGACAGTAGCGCCGTAGCGCCACTGGAATTATACTCTGCTCAAATTTATTAAGACGCATTCCGCCAAAGAGATAGATGTGAGGGAAAATGCCATTATATAACGTAAGGTTAAAAACATATCGTTCCAATACATATTCAATAGGTGATATGATGGGCACTTTGAGCAATTACCGTCTTGACGGCTACAGCAATTTCGTCCTTGATTTCGTCTACCAAAACGACCTTGCCACCACGAAAAGCGATGCATTGCGCATTGCCATCCGCAAACTTGCTGAGGCAGTGGGAGCGCCGAGCGAAAGCGACTATATACTCCGCGTGGCAGAGGAGAGGAAAGCAAAGGATCTTGACAATGACTACCGCAAGGGAAAGGTTGAGGCCACCCCCGCCAGGGAGTACCTTGCAAAGCACCCTGAATTGCGCAAATTCATCAAAGGATAGGCGATTTTGATGTGGAAGCTTGAATTTGCAAAGGAATGGGACTATTGGTATGGGAAACTTGACAATTCGGTGCTTGAAATAGTCGGAAAACGGCTTGCGCGGATAGAGGAAAGCGATAGGGAATATGAGCATCTTGGCAAGGGGCTGCCCTTTTTCAAGGACGAATTCCACGACCAATTCCGCATCTGCTTCCATGAGGACAAAAAGTCAAAAACGCGCACGCTCCACTTTGTCGGCGACCACAAGCAGTACGAAAGATGGCTAGGCATGAGGGCTTAGGCTTTTCACTTCTTTTTCTTCTTCGCAGGAATGTTAAAAATGGAAGCGTCAAGGCTGCATTTCTCCCCAAGCTCGAGGTTCACGTAGTCCAGCAGGATTTTTTTCAGGCGCGCGTATTCTTCCTTGCCAACCTGCTGGTTGCAGAAAGCGTGCGAGAGTGCCTTGGCATTGAAGCAGAACATGGCGTCGCTGGCGTTCTCCACATTATGGCAGAAGTATGAGTCGCGGCTTGAGTATGAACCATCCACTTCGAAGCAGCCCTTAAGATTGGTGGAGTCGAACGCGTTTATGCAGAACTGGCACTGCAGGATGCGGATGGAGCCGCCGAAAACGTGCTCGGACTTTATCACCCCGCTTGTATAGGCAGACAGCTTGGAGCCAGTGGTGTCCCAGGTCTTGTAGATGTTCGAGCCTGTGAAGATGGAGGGCGTGTCCACGCACCTGTCATTCACGCCGTCGATGAATTCCACGGAAAAGAGAGCCACTTTCGCCGCGCGCGAAAGCGCCTCGCGAAGCGAAAGCCCCTCGCCTGGCTTTATGCTGATGGAATTTTTCGAGGCTTGGATGCCCTCTTCCATGGTGACCAGCCTGTCGGCAGGAATTTTGCAGATGACTGGGAAGCCTTCCACTTTGTAAGTGGGGCTGCCAAGCGCGCCTTTCACTTTCTTCACCCCAACTGCACGCCTGAGGAGCCAGGGGCCGAACCTCTTGATGTTGGCGTGCTCCCTGCCAAGCACAATGCGGGAGGTTGCCCGGAATGCTTCCTCCACTTTTGGAGGCACAGGGCTGTCGTAGGCGATTTTCTCTTCGGGAATGTCTTTTTTGTCCCTGCCAAAATAGGATATGTCGGCAACTGAGAAAAGCTTCTTCTTTTGCTTGAGCTCATCTGCCATTTCCGACACGAGTTTTTTCTTCAGGCGCATATACTCGCCTTTTGGAAGCTCAAGGTTGCCTATGCAGTGGCGCCTGGAGCGGAGATTGAATGCGAAAATGCAGTCAGAGCAGCCTATGCAGTTGAATGAATAGTACATGTCAGCAAGATTGGTGCCATAATAGCTTTCGAAACAGCGGTTTGCGCCCACGCCCTCGCACAGCCTGATGCTGTGGGCAGATGAAGGGAAAGCGCTTACGCCAAACACGTATTCCGCTTCGCGTATATGCGAGACGTAGGCGCCATATTTTGAGTTGTAGACATTGTGCCCGCATAATATGGAGGATGAGTCCACGCAGTTGTCCACATCGGAGACATCGGTGTTCCTGCCGAATAGCTTGTTGCCGCAATAGACTGCGCGCTCGGAGGCGGCTTCGAAAAGCGAGTCAATGTCCTTGATTTCATTCACGTTCAGGGGCGGGAATTTGAGAGAAGTGACCTCGTCTTGGGAAACGAACTTGGCGCCGCCGAGATAGTAAAGGTTGGAAACCATCACGCTTTTGCCAGATATGCAGGATTTTTTCGTCTGATATGGGAGCAGCATTTCCTTCAAATAAGGCTCGAAGTCGGAAAGGTTGCCGATTTCCTCGCCGAAAAGAACCTTGCTGGTTGCCTTGAATGCTAAGTTCAGGTCCATGCGCTCACAAGTAGTCTTCCTTCCTCACTTTCATCCATTCTGCCTTTTCAAAGTTCTTCTTGGAGTGGAGGCTGTCGCCTCCACTGCTGGCAAAATTCTGCGAAATTTTGCCACTGTGCGCGACCAATGGGCGCGTGGCGTCAATGCCCATTTTCGCGGTTGCGTATGTGTGCGCGTCTGCCGAGGGGTCAAGCGAGCTGCCTTTCTGCCCGCTTTTTATTACGACTGACTTGTCAGCCTGCACGCGCGTGGCAATTGCCCATTCCACACTCGCGGGAGAGTAGATGTCAATGTCTTCGTCCACTATCACCACGTGCTTGAGGGACTTGTGGCCTGCGAAAGCTGCTTCAATCGCGCGCTTGCCGTCGTCCTCGCGCGTTTTCTTTATTCCAACAACTGCATGCAACCAGGAGCAGCCGCCGGGCGTGATGTTCACGCCCGTGCAGGGCGCGACCTTGCTCACTTCGTTGAATATGGTGGGTTCGCGCGGCATGCCCATGAGAAGCTTGTGCTCAAGCGCACCAGGCAGGAGAAGATGCCAGATGGGGTTGCGCTGATGGCGGATGCGTGTGATTTTCATCACCTGCTGCTTCCTCACAATGTCATAAGTTTCTGTGAGGTCGACAAACATCCCTTCGTCCGCAAGCTCGCGAGTGATTTTTCCCTCGAAAACGAATTCTGCGTCTGCTGGCACTTCAATTCCGCTTTCAAGCTGCACTGTGCGCAGGGACGCGAGTGAATTTGCGATTGTGGTTTCATCCTTGCCGATTTCAACAGAGCAGGCAGATGCAAGAAGGAAATTTATGGGCGCGCCCAACACGAATGCGACGTCCAGCTCACCCCCGGCTCTTTTTATGAATTCATCAAGGTGGCGGTGAAGGATGCGCACCACCACCCTATCTTTCCCAATCACCATCATTCGGTGGAACGAGCAGTTCTGCCCAAGCTCTTTGTCGCGCGCAATCACTATTGCTGATGAGAAATATGCGCCGCCGTCCTTTTCAGCGTGGAAAGGGATGGGAAGCTTGGACAAGTCGACTGGCGCTTCCACTTCCAACACAGGCGCGTCCTTCGCATCAACCAGCTCAGGCTCGGACGGATTGTTTATCGCCGAAGCGATTTTCGGGATAAGCTGCGCGTGCGTGATGCCCAAGTAGTCGCAGATGAGCTCGCGCGTGCAGAAAACATTGCCAGCGACGCGCGCGCCAGGCGTTTCCTTTACCTTCTCAGTGTAAACTGGTTGCCCGTCAAACGCTGCCATCACACCTGCAAGCTCGAGCTTGAGAGAGGCGGGCCTGGAAAGCTCAATCATTTTGCCCTCGCTCCTGATCTTTGCAATGAAATCGCGGAAAGTTGCGCCTTGCTTCTTCACTTGCCCCACCTCTTGAAAAGCTTGTTTGGAATCCCTGCAACGTCAAGCGCCTTGCCCACCACATAGTCCACCAGGTCAAGCACGGTTTCAGGGTGGTAGTAAAAGCCAGGCGAGGCAGGAAGCACCACTGCGCCAGCCAGTGTCACCAGCTCCATGTTCTTGATTGCTATTAGGGAGTAGGGGGTTTCGCGCACCACGAGCACCAGCTTTTTGCGCTCTTTCAGGCAGACCTCGGCAGCGCGCGTGATTAAGCTGTTGCCCACGCCGTTTGCGATTTCGCCAAGCGTTTTGAGAGAGCAGGGGCAGATTATCATCACATCTGCAGCCGAGGAGCCTGAAGCGAAGTGCGAGGACATGTCGAATTCCTCGCAGTCTGCATTGGGAAGCGGGCAGCTTTCAGCCTGCGCCACCTTTTTCGCGCCCTCGCTTATCACCACCGAGACATTGGGGCGGCTGGCGCGCAGCACTTCGGCTAGCCTGTTGCCGTAAATGATGCCTGAGGCGCCGGTGATTGCAACTAGAATGCGCATGCAAAAATTCACCCAATAACCCTTTTAAATAGGCTTTTCCAATCCCTTTGCATGCAGATACTCAAGCTCGGCGGGAGCGTGCTGACAAAGAAGCACGGCTTCATGGAGGCAGACACTGCCAGCATTGCAAAGCTTGCTGCAGTCGTGGGCAAGGCTTACAAGTCAGGCGTGCGAGACCTCATTATTGTGCATGGTGCAGGCTCGTTTGGCCATGCGCCCGTGCTGAAATACAAGCTCAACGAGGGCGTGAAGACAAAAAAACAGGTGTGGGCGTGCGCGCTTACGCATTCAGCCTGCTCGCATTTCTCCTCGCACGTGACTGACGCACTCATAAAGGCAGGCGTGCCTGCGCGTTCCGTGCCTCCGGCAGACATAGCAAAATCAAAGAACAGGCGAATTGTTTTCATGGACGAGAAAGTGGTGCTCAAGTGCCTCAAGGACGGCTATGTGCCTGTGCTTTTCGGAGACATGATACCTGACGCTACACTTGGCTGCTCGGTTTGCTCAGGCGACCAAATCGTCGCCTATTTCGCGCGCCATGCCAAGCGAGTGGTGATGGCAACAAATGTGGATGGCGTGCTGGTGCATGGGAAGGTTGTGCCAAAAATCACGCGCAAGAACTTTGCTTCAGTTTCTCGCCACCTTCACTGCTCAGGCGCGCCTGACGTCACTGGCGGGATGGAAGGCAAGATACGCGAGATAATGAAATGCCGCGCGCCAGCCTACATTGTGAACGCGAGGAAGCCCGCGCGCGTGCTGGCGCTGCTTCTTGGGAAGAAGGCTGTTTCCACCCGCATAAATTAGGCGCGCAACCTCTGAAAGCGCACCATTATAAACAATTATCGCCATAATTGACAACATAATGTGAGGAGGCGTTTTTATGAGCGATCTATACAGGCCAAGGCTGATTGACAATGAGCAAAACAGGCCCAGGCGCGTTGCCCGCGAGGCTTTCCGGCTGCTTGACGATGGAAATACCCCAAAAGTCATACTGGCTGCTGATAAAACATGGGAAATCAGCAGGCTGCCGCACACCGTGATTGTGCCGAAAGAAAAGCTCGATGCCCTGAGGTACGGCATGGTGCGCGCGGCAATGGAAGCGGCAATCGTGGAAGCGCGCATGAGTGGCAGGAAAAAGCCAGGCTTCATGGACAAGCTGGAACTCAAGATTACCAAGTGGGAAATAAGCCGCTTCATAGAGGAATTGACAGAAGGCAGGCAGGAATAACTTCTTTTTCATTTTTCCACCTCGAAGCTTAGTGGTAGCTTTTGGTCATTACACCGGCATGGCACCCTCTCCGCCGCTTTATATACAAGCGAAAGCCCGTTCATGGATGCCAAGGCGCCAGGAGCGCGTGGCAAGGTGACCAACATGAAGATAAACATAGATGAGCTGTCGTATGAGGAAATAAGGGAAGTGGTGGACCGCTTGCGCGCCATGAAGATTGAAAGCAAATTCGCGCGCCAGGGGGCAAGCGTCATCCTTCAGACCGAGCAGGGGCCAATGATTATCGCGCGCAACGAAGCAGTGGAGCTTTTCGGCATCCCGGCGGTTTTCTAGGAGGTGGCATCCATGCAATACGAAACTGCAAAAATCGGGCAGGGCGCGCTTAAGCTCAGGCTGGATAGGTACATTGCGCTGCAGGCCGCTTTTGAGCGGCTGAGGCACGGCTGAGCCAAAGGGAAAGCGTTAATACCTCCTTCTTTCATTTTACTCTTATGAGATTGTGGCCCCTTCACCCGCGCCACCTTGACGCGCGCGGGCTTGTGGCGCTCTGGCGCGAAGCATTGCTCGCGCAGGCAGTGCTTGCAGAAAAGACGAAATGATACACGAAACATCCGCAGCTGGAGCGCTTCAGGCAGCAGCGAGCGCCGCTTCATGCAATCGGCGCCTATCTTTCAGAAGTATATGCAGAAGCAGCTAGGCGCGGCTACAAATTCGATAAAGGGAAAATAATGTTCCCATCCGCGCGCTGCGCGCGGATGCCAGTCACCTACGGGCAGCTGAGGCATGAATGGCAGCACCTGAGGAAAAAGCTGATGGCGCGCGACAGGAAGAAGCACGCGGAGAATGCGCGCGCGAAAATGAGTGCGCACCCAAGCTTCAGGGTGAAGAAAGGGAAGAAAGAGAGATAGGAAAAAGTGAATCAGTAGAGCTTGTGCCAGCCAGGCACGCGCTCCACAAGCTCCGCGCGCTGCTCGGGCGAAAGATGGGCGAATATCCCTCTGCCTTCCACAAGCGCGATGAACTTCCTGAAGTTTTCAGCATAGTAGCCAAAGCCAGGGTAGTGGTCTGCCGTGACTCCGATGCAGTTATTGCCAGGCAGGCCTGCAAGCACGTCTATGACGCAGATGGCTGTCTTGAACTTGAGCTTGCCGTTGAAAAGCGCCCCGAAGAGCATGCCTGATGCCTGCTGCATATCCACGCCCTTTGCATACTCGCCGCAGAGAACTTGGATGGAACGGAGAGCCTTGCGCATGCATTTCCCGCGGACTATGTAATTTGCAAGGTATTCCTGAGAGGGCGCGGCTGCACCCGGCTTTGTCGAGACGATGACTTTCTCCCTGTAGTCGGGCTTGGTGCAGGATGGCGCAACTGGAACGAGAACCGTCTGCCTGCGTGCGCGGGGATTTGCTAATTTGTTATTGTCTACAACTGCCTTTAACCTGCCAGTAGCCTGAAAACTTGAAACCATCGCTTCACCCATCGAATATTGGGCGCGAAAGCGATTTAAAGCAAGTAGCTGAGAGTGGAAAAAAAAGAAAGTTTGAACACATCAGTTCGAGGGCGGGACGGTCTGCTCTTTGCGCCTTGCCTTTTCCAGCATGAACTGCGTCGCAGCATCAATGGACATATTGGTGCCTTTTTCCTTTGCCTCATTGAAAGCGTTGAGGTAGCCGTCCTTTGCAGTGTACCATGGATACTGCGGATAGAGGGACGCCCGCTCTTCTATTGTGCCAATTGCAGGGATGACTTCATTGGCAAGCTGTTCCACGCCTGCAACGCCAGGCTTGTAGGGCAGGCGCACCACGGGCACGCGCGCGCTTGAGGGCATGCCCTTGAAGTCCTGGACAGAGTGGTTGTAGTCGAGCCTGGCTGCCCGGGGGTTGTAAATGCCTGCTGAGAGGAAGCCTTCCCTCATTATTGCGCTTAATGCCCTTGCCATGCCGGCTGTCGCAGCAGGGGTGCCATCGCTGCCAACTTCGGAAAATGCAAGGGTAAGCGGCACGCCGCCAGACTCTTGCTGGCGGAAAGGCACGCCACGCTCGGATTCCAGGTCGATTTGCACATACCTCAGCTTCGGGATGACCGAAAGCCCGAGGCTCCCGTGGAATAGCAGCCTGCCCCAGGTGATGGCGACCGCATCTTGGCTTTCCTGGTTCACAGGCTCAGTCTCAAGCACGAAGTATTTCAGCTTGTTGCCGGGTATAGACGTATTGTATGCTGCCTTGATGCCGATTTTCGCAAACGACTGATCGGCCGCATGCGCCATCTCGTTGCCAAGGTCAAGCGTGGAGGAGTAGAGGAGTGTGGCAATGCCGCGCCTGCGCTGAGGCTCTGGCACTGCGACGTGCGCCCAGTACATCGCACTCGCCTTTTTGGTGCCTATGAAGTTGCCGTCGCACACGCCGATTATTTTCCCGTCCCTGTCCTTTGCCACTATTAAGTAATAGCGCTGGTAGAGGGGCGCGGACAAGTCAGGCGCCACCTTTGCATAATCCTTGGTGCAAAGCTTGGCGAAGTTCCGCGTGTTTTGCACCTGCATTTCCACCAGGTCAGTGGCAGGGTCGAGCTCGTCGCTCGGGAAATACTTGCGCAGCATTGCATAGGCCTCCTTGAAGCCCCGCGAGTTCGGATCCATAAGCCGCTCGCAATAAACGCCCTCTTTCATCACATTGACCAAGGCGTCCTTGTTCACGCCAGGCTGCAAAAGCGCCATCTTTGTTTCCAGCCGGACATTTTCAGGTGCAGGCTTTGAAGCCATGCCCGCAACGTTGCGCTTGCCTGATTGCTGCTTTTCCCAGTCCATCATGCGCCCGAAGTATGCGTCGCCCTCAGCCTTGGTGAACTTGCCCTTTTCCTTCAGGCCGTCTGCCCACGCAAGATAGCCGGCGCGCTCGTATGCGAACATTTCCTTGAGGGAGGAAATTGCAGCCAGCTGCTTTTTTGCTGCGGCCGCTTCCGCCCCCGAGCCAGAGGCAGCCGTCTGGAGCAGTTGGATTTGCGCGTCCAGGCCGGCATCTATTTTTGTTATTGCCGAGGCTTGCTTGGCTGAAAAGCGCACTTCCACCAAAGGCTTTGCCTGAGATGGCACCTCTGCCATCTTGGGGACTGCCCTGGAAATTTTCTGCTCCAAAATCTTTGGCTTTGCCTTCGGGGCGGCCGCAGGCTTGAAGAAGCCGAAGCCCGCGTCCATTATGAAAAGCTGCACGAACGATTCTGCAAAATATGCTGCAAACTTGCCGGTGTCTGGGATGTAGAATGGCCTTTCCTTGAGCTGGCGCGCAAGCTCGCTTCGCGCACCGTCCACTGCCCAGGCAAGCCCCTCGAGCCTGCCGCCGTCGCTTCCGGCTTTTTGCGCGGCTGAATGGAGCATGGTTGAAAGCTCGCCAAGCGAGCCTGCGGCATCCGTGTTTAGGCGCGCCATGGCATCGGAAAACTTGCGGTATGAGTCATATTCAGAGCCGACGCCGATTGCGCCGAAGAACATTGCACCGCCATACGCACGGGCTGCGGCCGATTTCCATGCGCCCTTTGCGATGAACTCCTCCACTGCCGCGCCTATGGCCCTTGAGGTGAGCGATGCTGCGTTTGCAGCGCAGGTTATCACGCCCACAGTCATTGCCATGTCAAGCGTGAGGTCCAGGATGGATTTTGCGTAGCCTGCGCCCCGGATGTCATAGTCGTTGACGAGCTGGGCGTATTTCGCCTGCGAGCTCATGAGGCCAAAATAGCTGCGTGAAATCCCTTCGAGCGCGCCTTCTATTTTTTTTTGCATCGCCGCCGCGCAGCGCAGCCTTGAGGAGGTTGTATTTTTCCCCAAAGTCGATGAAATCAGCATTGTAAACTGCGTGCGCACTCAGCAGCGCAGACGCCTTTGCGCTAAGCTTTCTGCCCATGCCAGGCACGAGCGCCTCAAATTTTTCGCCCGTCGTGGTGTTCAGGAAGTTCTTGAATTTCGTGTTGGAGCGGTCGGTCTGCCACTCGAGCTGGTCGAACGAAACCTTGGTGCGCACATAGAGCTGGTCCAGCCTTTTGGAGAATTCCTGGGAAGAAAGAGCCTTGCCTTGCTGGGATGCCATGCCAGCAGATGCATGTATGCCCGACTGGAAAAGGAACATGGCATGCTTTTGCCTGAAGATAATAAAAAGCGCACAGATGCTGCGCCATGGCTTGATGAGGAAAGAAAGATTTTGCAGTGAAGAAAAGGGGGATGGGAAAAGGGTAGCTACCTTCTTGCATACCTGTTGACGTCCACGCCGATGCGCTTCATCTCCTCTGCTGTTTTTCCTGAGATGACAATGCGCGCGCGGCGAAGCGCCCAGAGGTTCTTGCTGCCCGAAAGAAGCATTGCAATCTTGAAGTTGCGCTTCCACGCTGCCGCTTCCTTGTCTGGCGCTGCTGCGCGCAGGAAGGGAAGCGCCGCGCCTGCATAGGCTGCGCCAAGCGCGAGCGACTTTGCGGCGTCAAGCCCGTTCCTCACTCCGCCGCTGCCTATTGTCTCAATCATTTCAGAGCATGCCGCAATGGAGATGCAAGTGGGGTTGCCCCAGTTTTCGAAAACCGGCGATTCGCCGCTTCTCATGTATTCCACCTTGCTCCATGAAGTGCCGCCTGAGCCTGAGACGTCCACCATGGACACGCCTGCGCGGCGAAGCGCAACCGCTGCACTCATGCTTACGCCTGCGCCGGTTTCTTTCACGATGACAGGCATTCCCAAGTCACGGGAGAAAATTTCAATCTGCGCAAGTATGCCGGAAAAATCATGGTCCCCTTCTGGCTGGCAGACTTCCTGCAGGGGGTTGAGGTGTATGGCAAGCGCGTCGGCTTCCACAATGTCAAGCGCTTCGCGCACTTTTTTCACGCCGTATTTTTTCAGCTGGCAGCCGCCGATGTTGCCAATGAGCGGGATGGATGGCGCCACCTTGCGGACTTTGTAGGTCGAGGAGAGTGAGGGCTTTTCAATCATGGCCCGCTGTGAACCCAATCCGAATGCGAGACCCTCCTTTTCAGCCGCGGCTGCAAGCTTGGAGTTTATTTTCGCAGCATCAGGATAGCCGCCAGTCATGCCAAGTATTATTATTGGCGCAGAAAGCATCTTGCCGAAGATGTGGCACTCGGTGTCCACCTCGTCAAATGCCATCTCGGGCAGGGGCTGGTGCACAAAGCGCACATCGCTAAAGCCTGCCGAAAGCGCATATTCAACGTCTTTTTTCCGCGCGGATTCCACATGGTCGCGCTTCCTGCTCCTGATATCCACCGCCATAATATTACCCGCCAAGAATTCGGAAACATCCTTTTTAAAGTGCGCTGCAATATAGCAGGCATGGCAACACTTGAGTGGATAAGGGAAAAATACATCTATCTCGTGGTTCTCGCGCTTCTCGTGCTTTTCGGTTATGTGATATTACTTTACCATACTGGCAGTATGGGCTATGAGGCAGCGCGCGTCTATCTCGAGGTGCTCACCGGGATTGCCACGCTTGCGCTCCTTTACTTCGCCTACTTCAACATCGCCTCGAAAAAGGCAGAGGACACTGCGCACCTAGAGCTTGCGGTGCGCCCAATCTTTATCTGGGAGCTGGAGAGCGACGGCAGCCTCGCGGTCTTGAGGTACAAGGCAATCAAGCACCCGATATACGACTTCAAAGCAACTCTTCGCGCTGGCGGGAAAAGGCTGGCGCTTGATGAGAGGCATTTGGACGTGTTCGAGGCAAACCCCAACGCGGAAAGGAGAAGGGACATAACTTCGTTCGTGAAGGACTGTCTAGGGAAGGACAGCGCACGCACGCTTGAGATAACCTTCACCTACCACTCAGAGGCAGGCGGGCATTACGAGCTTGCATTCACAAAAGAGATGCTGAAAAAGGCAAAAGGATTCGCATTTGAGCACAGGAAGTTCGTGTCCGCGAAATACCCCTGGCGCGCAAGCCCTGTAATCTTTGACAGCAATGATTAGGGGCAAAGGCTAGCGCCTGTGCATCAGCGCGTAGTCTATTGCATTTTTGTCAAAACCCACTATCACGGAGCCGCCTATGTCCAACACCGGCACGCCCATCTGGCCCGTTTTTGTGAGCATTTCCAATGCGCGGGATTGGTCTGCGGCAACGTTCACGTCTTCGTATTTGACCCCGCGCTCAGACAGGTAGCGCTTTGCCATCACGCAGTACGGGCAGGTCGGCGTGCTGTAAACCGTAATCTTGGGCTGTGCAATTGTCCTTTCATCTATCATTTTCCCACCTCAAACTCTTTTTGCCATTGCGAGAAGCTCCTTCACCATTGGGCTGGCAAGCGAATAGCAGATTTTCCTGCCTTCCCGCCTTGCTTCCACCAGGCCGGCCCGCCTAAGCACGCGAAGGTGCTGGCTGATGTTGGGTTGGTTCCTGCCGGTTGCCGCCTGCAGCGCGGAGACGCAGCAGCCCTTGCGCGCGATTTCGGAGAGCATCTCCAGGCGCGCAGGGTCGGAAAGCGCGCCGAAAAGGCGCGCGGCTTTCTCACTCATATATGCGTGTTTGCGCATATATCAATATATAAAGCGCGCACATAAGGATATGAGTAGGGGAATCAGGGCGAAAGCGAAAAGTACACGCGCCTGTTGCTCTTGCCCTTGTTTTCAGCCGAGAGGAAAACGATTTTCCCGATTTCTGA